>Ga0187217_1000119_pt1 | contig 29704 bp, 44 predicted proteins | sample 15SPOviralmetaG_FD_130165 | JGI IMG/M metagenome (GOLD analysis project Ga0187217, IMG submission 130165) | Marine viral communities from the oligotrophic San Pedro Time Series (SPOT) site, San Pedro Channel, CA, USA - 15 SPOT_SRF_2010-09-15... | ecosystem: Environmental > Aquatic > Marine >... | reverse complement strand
GTCTTGGGTTTCCTGCATTACCATAATTTCCATTGTCAACAGGTATTTGGTGATTCCAATCTACAAAAGGATATTTTAATGTTCTGTTGTCATCCCTAAAATTTGAAACATCTGGATTGGTATAAAGAATAGGTTGCCCACCAGATGGATTCCAACTATTACGAATTTGATCCCAAGTATAATCGTGCTCTAACTCTTTAAACCCTAAGTCAGCAAAAGTCCTATCTTTTAATGAATCTGCTAAAGCTGTAACCTCAGAGTAAATATTTACATTATAACTTATCTCACCATCTTTCTCTGAAACATCTAACATTCTTAGGAAGCCTTCAAATATTATAATTCCATCCTGTTTTAGTGTAGCGTGAGTTCTTCGTAAAGGATTAAAGTTTATGCTATTGCCATCTACATATCTTGTTATTTCAAAGATATTATCAAAGATCTTATTGTTTCTTTTTGTAGCAGGTAGATTAAAAGCCTTAGAATATGATTGCACACTTTCTGCTGCATTTTTAAAATCATCTGCACTAAAAGTTAAGGGTATATCTTCATTGTCATATAAATCAACGATCACAGAACCGTTACTTGTATTTATAAGGCTTGGTGTCTGTTTTTGTTTTACACTAAAACAGTTAATTGTTTTGTAATCTGTAGTGTCTGTATTGTACACTACAATTATTGTATCATTAACACTAGTAGCTGTGAAATCTTTAGTAAAAGTACTAACACTATTAGATGCAACTGAAGCACCTCCAAGTTGCGTATTATTTACATATAAAGCAAGTCTTAAATTAGGACCAAAATTTACTGGTCCTGTAATTTTAAATTCATAAGTAGCACCTACTATAAGTCCTGATATTTTTTGCATAACTCCACTCCCACCCCTATCTAGAACTGTTGGAAAGATTGGTGGGCTAGATGTTCCTGCAGCAATACCTGAACCTGCCGCATAAAATCCATACCATTGACCAGGAATCATTCCATTTAGTAGTCTATAATTTATAGCATTTTGAGCCAATGTAGTTCCAGCACCTGCAGTGAGGTCTGAATTTGCTGTGTCTTTTTTAGTATGACAAGGGAATTTTACCATTTCTGGTGCAGGTGCAGTGGGTGGATTCATAATCCCATTCCACCATTGAGGAAAAACTTGTAATTGAATACTCATTATACTGTCTGAGTTTTTAGTTTCTTACTTTTTTCTACTTCAAATGTATATTGAACAAGCCCATCATTAGCACTTGTCTTTTTAACTAGGCTTGTAGTTTTTAATGTTACAGGTGTTACATAGTCATTCATAGATGGCATTACAAAAGGAGAAATAACTTGGGCAGGTTCAGTTCTTAATCCATATCTTTCTCCTAACTGGTAAACTTCAGGACTATTTATAAGCTCTTCAAACCAATCTGAATGTTCTTCTGTAATGTAATCTGTATTCATTTTTATTGTTTCAGTGGCATTAACTCTAAATGTTTTTTTGCCCCCCCTATGACTAGCCCCTGATGGTGTGCTAAATTGCGAGTTCCATTGAATACTTGTAGGACTATATGTAGATCCTTTTGTTTTGATAGTTTTAGTTGACTTTTGCATAAATGTATAGTAATCCCAAGTACCCCATTGATTCAGCCAAGTAAGGCGTATTGGCTCATAACCTTTATGGTCAGCACAAGCAATATTAACTATTTTAGTTTCTGATAGTCTTTCATCAGCTGTATTATAAGTTTCTACTGTATATGATAAAATATCTGTTCCAACCTTTGTGCTAAATGGTCCATCTATCGCTCTAATGTTGCCTGGAAATGCTCCAAAATACAACAAACTTTCTGGTAGTATTCCAAAACTTGCAAAGGTGTTTCCATCAAAAGCACCATTGCCTTCAGTCTTATCTACTGTTGTTGTATGCACAACAGAACCACCTGCATCATATTCAGGGTAGAATGTAAATTTATAATAACTTACATCATTAAATATAATTGTAGTATTTATATCAAGTCCCCCATTTTGAATGTAAGACATTGTACCATAATCGTTTGGTCTTGCCCATTGAGTAGTAGGTGAGTTACTTAGAAACTTTCCATATTTTCCTGCTGTAAAATTTGCTGTACTCATTTCAAACTTTTGCAAATCATAACCTCCACCATACAGAGCCCCTGTAGTAAGGTTATTTGTGAAAAACAATGGGTCGTCTGTTTTTATATAAGCATTAAACATTACCCAAAATTGTGGAAAAGGTGCTGCTGTTATTTGTTGTGTGCCTGTACTATCTGTATATTCTACTTGACAATTAATAGTAAAACCGTGTACAGCATTAGTATTTAAACTGTACTTATCAATTATATGAATCGGCACAAGTTTTCCTCCATTACCATTATCCTTCCAAGTAGAGTTACCTTTAGCCATATTATCAGCCCCAACATAACTACTCATCAGGTTACTAAGTTCTATCATTCCAACACCTACATTATTTGGTGTAGTTTTGAACTGCCCAATCAAATCAACAGCGCTTAAGCTTGTTAAAACCTTATAACCACCAATAGTATATACATACTTTACATTTAATTCATTTTGTACTGCATCAAGGCAACTATATACATACATTAGTTCTTGCCCTACAGGTATCATTCTTTGCCCTGTAGGTGATTGTATTTTTATTACGTTATATGGCATCTTATATTATTTTTGTCTGTAAAATGTTGTTAAATAATTTTGTATGTCAGCTTTGATTAGTTTCAACATATCTTTTTGTAGTTTTTTATATTCTATTCCTGCAGGTTTTTGAAAGAAGCTAAGACTTTTGATTCCATCTCTTTTTATTTTCCTGCTTATTAAATAAGCAAAACCTGAAATAAATTGCCCTGTCTTTTTAGATCTTCCACGCCCTAGTCCTTTTGGTTGGATTCCCTTTTTCTTAATCCACTTTGATAGTATATCAATAGGTGGTCCTTTAGTAGTGTAGCTATAAGAACTCTTCCTTGTCTTTCCTTTGTAATCAGTGTATGACTGTTTTTCCTTAGTTCCTGAAACTCCCTCATCTAAATACCTTCCATAATCATTCATATAAAACTTAGTACTGAAACCTGTAGATGTAAGCTCCACTTTGAATCTAATTGAAGCACCTAAAGCTGTATCACCTTTTACAGCCTTTAATTCTTTTTGAGCTTCATCTATGACCTTTTTACCAAAGACATTTAGATAGTTTTCAATACTATTGATTAGCATTTAGACAGCTGCTACAAATAGTTCTACATTTATGTTATTTGAAGTTGTAGGTCTTACTTCTAATTTAGCAAGGTCAGCTAATGCACCATAACTTGGCACTGCATCTGCTTCTGCTATCATTACATCTTCAGCTCTTGCTATGATATGAGAACTATATGCAGGTATCAATATAGTATAATTAGATGCTGCTCCACCTACACCCAACTCAATATCATATTCTGCGGATAAGTTTGTTACTCTAATGTATCTTACATTTTCTCTGTCTATTGCTCCTGCACTATCATAAACATTTGAAGAGAATGTAGCTATGGTTGTAGTTGCACTATGTGGACAAGTTACTATCCTTTCAAATACATCATTTATACCTGCTACTGTTATTGTATTACTTCCACCTCTGACTGCTCCATTTAATTCTACTGAATCGCTTATCGTTACCGTTAAATCTGCCATAATTATTTTTTATCTATTTGTTTTAATTTATTTATTGCCCATTCTACTCCAGATGTGCCACCCCAAGCATCCCACATAAGACCACCACAACCTTCTGAGTATGGTACGTCTTTATGTTGTTGATGTCTTTTAAAAGATGCCATCCTTGATATTGTATCTCTGCTTATATTTTTTTTACCTGCTAACTGTGAAACTCTAGTCCACCCTACACGTGTTCCGCAATCACTACCATTTTCCTTTTTCCACTTAATGGCTCTTTTTGCATTATTACTAGCTGAATCTGGATAGTCATTATAAGTTTCCAACTCAACACTAATTGCTTCTAATTTTTCTAGTAAATCTTCATAATTCATAACTCAATTGTTATTTTAAAAAATCCTATTATTATTCTATATTTTCCTATTTTAAATTTCATTAGTACGCTGCTCCTGAATCAGCAATAGGAATATTACAAGTGCTAAAATCATTCTGAACTAATACGCCCATATTAAATACCCACCCACAACAAAGATTATCAAAACGTTCTTGAAATGGCTCTAAGTTAAATTGATCTTCTGTGAAATATAAAGGTTCATTAATGTCATTAACACCTAGTGCTGATTGTTGTTTTGAATGCCTAAGCATTCCAATAAAGTCTGTAGCAATTTGTAAAGTTTCATTGAAGACATCTTGTTCATTACTTAAAGTCTTGTAAAGTTTATTAAAGTTGGTTTCTTGCGTCTGTATGTTAACTGCATTACTTTCAGTCCAATTAGCTTTTTCTGTTACCATATCCATAATAAATATCTGAAAATTATACGTTAGTGAGCCATCACTTGTTTGTACTGAAGTAGGATTTATATGTAGTAACGGAAACTTCTGCATTCTCTCAAGATTGATTGACCAAATATCACCTACTGAAGTTGTGCTAATCTGCCTATGGTACTCTGCCATTCTCAGAAGAGTATTAACTACATTACTATATGTTTTGTTGCTTACCATTTAATTTCATTTTTTGACTTTCATTCAAATCTGTTTCATAACTGAGCCACGTTAAGCATTCTAGCAGCCCTAAGTTTGTAATCCTTTCTAAGTTTACAATCTGTTCATTACACAATCGGTGCATCACACCAAACCAACCCCACTTTTCACCTACACTTTCACTTACGATTGAGTCTTCGTTTCCTTCAGCTTCTTGGTCAAATATGATTCCAAAGTCACTGACAATACGCTGACGAAACTGTAAAAAAAAACCAGCGCACTCTGCACTTGCTCTGCTGACATCTTTTTCATCTGTTCGGCTCTTATAGTTAAATCTCCTCCATACTTTTCAATAGTATAAACTCCACTATCAGTTTTTTCTGTTACCCTTCTATAAAGAACTGCCATAACTTCTGGTAAGTGTTTCTCAATTCCATTCTTTATAAACGTCTCCAAATCGGCATACTCACCAAGAGTAATATCATCTAAATTTGGGTGGAATCCGTATTCAACACCTTCTATTTCAATTATCCTTTTTAAAGAACTATCTTGCCCTGCCTGAAACTCTGCTATCTTTTCCATAATAACAGCTACATCTTTTAGACTAAGCTGATTAATCAATTGCTTAGACATATCTGACAAAGTTGCTATTGTTCCTTCTGCTTCTTGCGTTTTACTTCCTGTTTCAAACTCAATTAATTTAAGCCAAGTTTCTAAATTTACATCTGACCAACTGCTTATGAGTTTAAACTCTTCTGTCTTGCCATCCTTCTTGATTTTGACTTTCATCATAATATAATAGAAATTGTTGTTATTTAGTTTAAAGTTTATATCTTTGCCAAGTTTTCTTCTATTCTTAAGTTTGGTTAAGGGGTTGTAATGGGCAACCCCTTTTTTTATTGCACAAAATACTTTCCTGCATTTGGATTGTCTAAGTGGTATATTACATTATATCTTATGCCATCTATTGCGTGATTATAATTGTCTACATATAATTTTGAGCCTTTATCAGCATATACATAATTATTCAGCTCTTTAGCTATGTTTGTAGATTCAGGACTTACAACTAATTGATAGTCTTGCATCCTTGTTATTCCACTTTCAATAGTTCCTTTCTTGACTGGCTTGATATTTACACCTAAATGTTTTAAGTCTGCAATAAGTCTTGGTTCTGCTGAATCGGCTATGATTAATTTATTATCTACTTTTTCTAATATAATCTGGGCAAGTTCTTGACTCTTTAATCCATTACGATATATATGTTCTTTAAGGTATATCTTTTTATGCTTTTTGTCAATAGCTACTTCTGTAAGTGAGTCAGGGTCTATACTAAAACCGAAGTCCATTCCACAAGAAGTCTGTAAATCATCAGGATTAAATTCTCCAAATGACCACCGTTCAAACACAACTCCTTCTGCTTTATCTAACCACCCACCAAGAATTTTGTGAGTGTACTTTTTAAAGTTAGTATGCTTTATGCCCTTAATACGCTCTAGGAAGCTCGTAGAGAGGTTTTCTATATTGTCTAGGTATGTACTATGGATATAACACACATTGTCTTTAACGCCATTAAAACCACCTTCTACGCCTTTGCTTTGAAAGAACCTATCATAAATCCAGTGTTCTTTAGTTGCAGGGTTTAAAATAAGTATAACCCTATTTTGTATATTTTTCTCCCTAATACTAAGGTCTATTGTGTCAAAAGTGTTTTCATCTATTAATTCTTCAGCTTCATCTAATACCCAACAACTAATACCTTGTAATGATTTTAAACTTGCTGTCTGATTTCCTGCTGATGTCTTAATCCCTCTAAATAAAATATCACTTTTACTTTTTGTGTTTATTACTTCAGATTTATTTACATAAAACATTTCTTCCTTATAGCCTAGTAGTCCTATCTTTTGTAAAAATTCAGGTATGATTGACAAGTGAGCAGACACCATAGTATATCTGGTGAACAACACCCTGATCCCTTTTACCATTGTTAGTAATGTTAAGAATACTGTAACAGCAAAAGATTTACCTGACCCCCTACCTCCTGTTATAATAAAGTAACGACAGTCAGATTCAAATAGAGGGTTGTATTTATGATTCAGTCTCAGTTTTGTAGAATGTTATTAATGGCATATGTATAGGTTCATCTCCTGACGTTACATCTATTTTATTAGTTTCATTCATTCCTAAAATGTTTTTAGCTCCGTGTATTACAACTGATGGTACCTTGTCTTTTATACATTCATAGAATTTAGACTTAACAAAGTCTTTGGCTATTAAGTCAACATCTTGTACTGCTTGTGCAAACTCTTGATCTTCCTTTAGCCATTTATAATAGTTTGTTCTTGATAAGTCTGTTGATTTTAAAGCCGTAGTTACTACACCTAGACTTGACTCTAGTGCTTTTAACATCTGTTTCTTTGCGATTTGTGTTCTATTTTGTTCCATTTATTTTTTGTATTTTTCTTCTAAAATTAAAGGGACTGTTGTTTTCCAATTAATATTATGGTGCAATCTTGCGTTACTTGTTTTCATCATACTAACATTAACACTTGAAGGTTGAAAAATAACAGTATAAAAACTTTTAACATAAGTTCCTCTATCTTCATATATATCAGTCATTCCACCTGCATTACTTTGTGTCTGTTTCTGTATAAGTGATAAAACAGGAATAGTAAGAAATAAAAATCCTTTACTTGCTGAATTTGTATAGGTATTTACATCTTCATTTATTCTACCATTAAATTTAAAAGGTCTGTCTGTTGAGCAAAGAAAACTGTTCATACATTTTCTTTTACTAAATCTGTACGCACCTTTTCCATTGTCAATACCACCTATAAAATCACCGCCCTGTGCAATAGCTATACTTTTTGCGGAAATTGTTTTATAATAATCTAACAATAAGTTAAATATACTATCTAAATTTTTGACTTCACTATGTATAAATTTATTTTTAACGATTAGCTTGTATTGAAACAATGTATAATCATCATCAAGTTGCATAAAATATTTAATTCCTAATTCTTTAGCTATATTAAAACAAGCATTTCGTGCGTAAACTATACTTCTTCTATCCTCAAAATTATCTGCTTCATCAAAAGTTTTTGCTATTGCTTTCTTATCAAACATTATAACTTTATCACCAAAATTCTTGTAATATGTATCTGCTGACTTATCTTCATTATCAATTACTATATAAATATCACCTGTGTAACCTTGATTTTTGATTGTATTATAAGTAACAACATTATCAGGTCTTCCGTGTGTCAATATAAAAACTGCAAAATCTTTATTCTCCATATTCTTCTGCGTATAATTCTTGAACCTCTTTACTTAGCTTAACATAACCATTTTCAATAGCTTTATTAAAATCAATTATAACTAAAGCACTATCTTCCATTAATTCTTGAACTTCTTTATTTGAATGAGCGTAAAAGTCTGCAATACTTCTATAGTTAAACACAGTATGCCTATAAGCAGCTTTTATTAAAAATTCTTTTTCTTCCTTTTCTATATTAGAAATCCCTATCTTTTTTATTAGCTCTTTTACTTTATCTTCATTGTAAAGTTCTTCTTCTTTTGGCTTTTCATTTTTAGGTTCATAAGTAGGGGCTTCAATATTCTTTGTATAAACTTCTTCTTCTTCTTTTATATCATCTTCATTCTGCCATACATCTAAACCCCATTCTGCTAATTGTACACTATCCCATTCATTAGCTAACAAATCCCATTCCCATTCACCAAAACCAACATTATCTTTTACTATAAACTCTTTCTTTTGTTTTTCAGTTAGTCCTTCAGCTATATCTATCCATACTTCTTTAAGTCCTGCATCTTTACTTGCTTTTAATCTCATATTGCCACCAAGCACCATCATATTTTCATCAACTACTATTGGTCTTAACTTTAGCATTTCGGGAAACTCTTGTATTGACTTTACTAACTTCTTAAATTTATCATTCTTAATGATTCTAGGGTTGCTAGGGTTTCCCTTTACTTTACTTATCTTAACTTGTTGTTTCATATTATATAATAGAATTATTTGTTATTTATTTAAAAGTCCTCATTTATACCCCTTTCGCCTATTAGCTTTTCTTTTGCTCCATCCCATAACATATCACGTCTTTTACTTAGTGATGGCTCTGTACGTTTTAGATTAGGCATTCCTTCTGTTGGTTCGCTATCCATATACTTACCACATCCACATTTAACATCAGTTACCCATTTTCCATTAACAAAGATAATCTTAGCTTTTGCCACTTCTTTTTCTTCTTTACCACATTCACAAGCATATAAAGTCATTGCTCACTTTTCTTATACAGTTTGTCTAACTCAAAGTGTAAATGGTTTATTGCTTTTTGTATATCTTGTTCAGCAGGATTGCCCTCTTTCTTTCCTGCTCTTAGTAGGTAAGAAACTGCAACCCCACAATTGTAAGATAAGTCAAAGTCCTCTACTACTTTTCTAGCTGAGTAGCCATACTTAGTTCCTGAGTAGTAACTTGGTTCTGTTGTTTCTTTATAATCTATCGGCATCATCTAATTTTTTAATATTATTATATATTTCAGCGTTGTGCTTTTTTGTAATTCTATGTTCTGTGTAAAGTATAAAAATTCCTATTATTGCTATTATGACAAATAGTATTATTTCAATCATTTTCTAAAAGTTTTAATAATTGTTGGCTCGTATAGATTCTATCATCTCCACTATAATTTTCATATATACAAGTAAAGTTTTCATCTTCACCTTGATTCCAAGTCCAAAGGCTTTTCACATTCTTTTTGATATGAAACCTTAATACAGACTTAATTGATTTGTATGTTTTTTTATTCATTGTATTTTTTATATAGTTTTTTTATTCCATCAAAGCAGGTTGATATGCAAGAGCTACAATTAGTGCCAGTATCATAATTAGTGTTGTATATTGTATTATATGTTTCTATCATACGTTTTTTAGCTGCTACATTCTTTGCTCTTCCTGTTTTTAAGTCTTTCCACATATCTAAGATCTCATCTATAATCTCTTGTGGTAAATCATCAGGAGCTGTTACTTCTGTAGTTTTATCCCAATACTTTTGAGGACAAGCCATAGGGGCAATTCGTGCCTTGATTTTCATAAAACATTTACAAACGGAGCAATTTCCGAGTAATTTTTTATAGTAAACACAACCTTTGCAGATTGCTATTCTATCTTCATAGACTTCATCAGGTACAAAAAATTTATTCATTTAATTTCTTTTTAAGTATTGTTCTAACTTTATCTATTGTAGTAAAAAGGCTGTTACGACTTATGCTTGTTTTCTTAGCTAGTGAATCAAGAGTGTTCCCTTCATAATAATACAATTCAAAAACTTTTTTATCGTACCAAGAAAACTCTTCTAAAGCTACATCAATTTCTTGTAGCTTTAATAATTGAGTGTTATCTATTTTTTCAGTAGGCAAATTGTAAATGTTTTTATGATTTGGAATATCAAAATCCATATTATAACTGCCAAAAGTTTTACTGTTAGAATAAGAACCACCATCAATGTGTGTATAATATTTTTCATACTTGTAAAAAAAATTACTTCTTGTGCTTGATAATGCCCTGCGTAATGCTACTGCTCCATACTTAGTTATTCCTTTTATTCCATCTTTGTCGTATATTTTCCTTAAACTTTCTGGGTTCATCTGAAGGAAATACAGCATAAGTTCCTGAACAGCGTTGTCAATTTTATTTTTATCTGTTGTAATTCCATAAGCCATTTCATTAAACTTATCTGAGAGCTTTGCTATTTCTTCATAAATATCAGTCATCTTGTGGTTCTATTCTATCAATCTTGTCTACAGTTTCTTGTAACAACTCATCAAGCACTACTTTGTAAGCTCTAAGGACTGCTCTGTTTCCTTTAGTTTCTAAGGCTGCGAAATAACCATTTGTTGCAACTGATACGTTGATTGGTATTATCATTAGCCAGTCAAAAAAGTTGTGTTCTTTTGTTCCTGATCCATATGAATTATGGTATTCTAAAATAATATCAATGACTTCTAAATAATTTTGGTATCTTGCCTTTGTGCTTGTTTCTTTTACAAACTCTTCACACATTAATAAATAAGTTTCTATAGCTTGTTGGTGTTCTTGGTTTGCATAAATCGTTTTTCGCATACGCAAACTTATGATAAAAGTTTACTCGATTCCTTTATCTTTTTTTAACTTTTCAACAAGGTCTTTGTAATAACTGATTTTATCCTCATAATCAACTCTAGTAAATTTGACTATTGACTTAGCTAAATATTGTAGTTCTTCTGCTTTTCCTTCACCATACTTTGTGTCTAAATATAATGAGAATTTATACTGCTCACCCTGCTTGAACATATTACAACCGATACACTGTGGTTGGCAATTTTCTTCATCAAATCTTGTAGCTAGGAAACTTCTTGATTGGAAATGACCACATTGCATTCCTTTTTTATAGTATTTAACACAACCACAAGTGAAGCATTGTACAAGCCCTTCATCAGTTGCATCTCTAAGTCTTATAAAAAGACTGAACCATTTGTCTAGTTCTTTTTTAAGTTTACTAATTGACTTCATATACTCTTAATCAAATTTGCAACCATTTTCCAATCCTCATCTGTGCTAATATCTTTGTTTTTATATAATTCACGCAATGAATTTAAAGCATCTTTGATTTTATGCTTTTTTGTTTTTTTAGAACTTTTTATATTTACAGGAAGTTTGTCTGTCAAATCCCATTCTATAACATTTCTTCCTGTAATACTACATTCTTTTTCTCCTCTTTCATATATAACACCTAAGTCTCGTAGTTCTGTAAACCTAGAACTCACTCCAAATACTCCAAATGTAGTTTTGGCATTTCTTATTGCTTCAGAAGATGTGCAGGGAGCAGAATATAACAATGCTTCATAAACTTCCAACCTTCTTTTGCTCAATAATCCTGTTTGTTTAATTTCGTTGTAGCAGTCTATTGATGTTTGTCTTACTTTCATAATTTATAGGTTTTTTTCTTCTATTGTTAGGTAAATAATTAGTTAGTTGATCAAATCCAAATTGCATTTTAAAGGAGCTACACTTATCAGGATTGTAAAGTTTTTCTTTTGTCATTTTAAAATATTTGAGTTTGTATTAGTGGTTTATAACTTGCATCATATCTTTTGTTTTCTCCTTTTGGATATGGTTGTATTTTATAATTTAATTCTTTTAATAAATTTTTCTTTAGTTTTTTATTAGCTTTTATTTTTAAATATCGGTGTTTTTTTGTGTATTCTCCTAATGTGTAATTTTCATCTATTTTTGGTAAATTTGAAACTTTTAACCCTTTTGAAGTAATTGTTCTTGGATGTATTTCTTTTCCTTTATAAAATATTTGCCTTTCGTGAATTTGATTTAACCCACAATAAAGCCAATTAGTAGCTTGGTATATATATCCATTATGCCCAAATGTATAATCAGCATAAGATATTAAACATATATTGTTTGGTAATGTTTTAATACATTTAGAAACAAAAAAACTTAAAACATTTTTATCTAAATTTTCATTAATTACTAATCTATTTAATTCTAATGTTCTTATTCTAAGATTTTTAAATATTGATTCTCCATTGTTCATAACTCTTGGTGGGTTTCCAAATGTACAAATGCCAACTAATTTACTTTTATAAAACAATCCAAATGAATAAATTATTAAAGGTATTCTTTTAGCATAGTGTTTATATAATAGCCATTCTTTACATAATTCTTTTTTAATAGACAAAACTCTATATGAATTTTTTATACTCATTTTAGCAGCTTAATTGGTGGTTGGTAATAAGGCACATTCTTTTGTTTTAAAGTTTCTACTTGATAAGTGGCATCATCTATCACTTTCTTATGGGCATACGTCCACTTATAAAAGGTACGGATATTTAAAAATGGTTCATCTTTTCCAAATCTTACACCTAATCTAAAAGCATCTTGTATTTGATTAAATGTCATTTTACCAAAGCGTTTCTCTTGGATTAAATCTGTTGCAAAGATCTTACTTAGACTAGCTAGAGTTTTCGCATCTGTTCTATGTCCTATCTCAACTGAAGTTAATGCTACTAAGTCTAGGACTTTTTGTGTAAGCTCTTGAAGGTTTTCTTGTTTTAATGGTTTCATAATAATTTTTTAGCTTGTTCATACTGACTTAATTGTGCATCTAATTTACTCATTGTTGGTTTTTTATAGTTTCTTTTCTCCCAAGTTATGACTGCTTGTTTCCAATCTTTCATTTTGTTTTTACCTATCATCCAACCTTTAGATTCGTAAAAAGCTATGAATGCTTCTGCATCTATATTATTCTTACGCAATATACAATAATTTTTAACTTCTAAAAGATCTGGCTTTTTAAAGTATTTATTAGTTATTGTTATTTCTTTATTCTTATTAATAGTTGTTAAATTTTTAACTGACAAGTTGTTTAAAATTTGAAGGACTTGTTCTTCATTTATTTTAAAGTATTGTTTTGCAGGTATTCCTTTACGCTTAACTTCTATCAGGTTATGTTTTTTAAGCGTTTTAAGACACTTTCTTTGGTGATATGAGTTTAGCGTTGTGTCTTGTTCTATATTAGCTTCAGTATTAAAAAACCAACCATCAGTCATTCCATTAGCTATAAAGTATTCTTCTTTTGAAATTAGGTCAGCAAGTAGAATTGCTTCTTTTAATCCTACTTGCCTTGCCAATTCTTTATTTAATACAATAAAAGCTGTACTACTTAAAAGGTGTTTCATATAATCTTAATTGTATAATGATAATTTTTAAGGACAAACTTAATAATTTCTAATTGATTACTGAAGTCAAAATAAGATGTTCTGATTTTACATTTGACCTTATCATTTGTTACTTCTAAAATTACTTGTGAATTTTTATCAGCTTTAGATTCTTTAACTCCATTTTTAAGTAAATATTTTTTCATAAAATCACCATCTAAAAATACCTCCCTGTCCTCATCTATACTCTTGTAAGCCTTATAAACTTTAGTAAAGGCATTCCTGTAAGATTCACAGTTTGCATAATTATCCTTATGACACTTTTCATAGTGATAGATTAAAGTTCTATCCCTTTTAAATGCTTTAGCAATTACCTTAGGATGTATAGATTCTTCTTTTCTACCTATATAAGCAGCTACTGCTCTTGCAATGTGTAGTGGTCGTTTCCTGCTTTTTAAAGCAAGATCATCTGTTGTAAAGCCTAAAGCTCTAGTTGTAATTTCACAGATGTATCTGAAGTTGTCTTTTTCTATCATTAGAATGGCATATCTTCATCAGCAGTAACAAACTTGTTGCCTACTGTTTCTTCACCTATCTTAGCGATAAACCAACCATCAATATTATGGTAGTATTTGCCCTTAAACTCTCTTGAGGATAAGTTGACTGAAACACTAACCTCAGTTCCTTCTTGAACATCTCTAAGGCTTTTAACATTATCCCCAAAGAAAGTAACTACTACGTCTTTCTTGTATTTTACTCCTGACTGCTCAATTAAGATTGATTGTTTCTCCCAAGATTTACCAGCATCTGATGTTCCTGTTTCTCTGTCTAATTTTTTGACTAATTTTCCTGTAATTTTCATTTTTATTGTGCCTGTTTTTGCAGGTCTTTATTAATTAATTATTTGTTTCTTGGTTTAACATTCTCGTTAATGTACTTTCTTGCTTTTCAGACATTGAGTAGTTTCTCATCTTAGATCTTACTGCTGAACCTTTACCTGTATTAATAAACTCTAACATAATATTGTAAATGTCAGTAGTCATTTTAGCTTTAGCAATAGGCTCATTCACTTTATTACTATCAGCATCTTTAGTATCATCTAATAAAAATAAGTTTCCTAAAGCATACTTTTTAGCGTAAGAACTACTAGAACCAAAAGATTGTGCAATATCCATTCCTTTTCTTTCTGGATTTATACCTGCTTGAGCTTCTACAGACATATTAGTATCTCCATCTGAAATAGAAACTTTAGAGTTTAGAACTAAATATCCTGCAATCTCTTTTGTAGTTTCTGTAATGGTTAAATAACAGTTATACTTCTTTAGTAATGGCTTTACAGCTTCTAGTATATCTTCAGCACTTCGGTACTTGTACTTTCCAAAACTGTTAAACTGATTCTTTGGAGCTTTTAATTCGCTTTGTATAGCTATTAAATAGTCCTGCTTTTTTTCTGTTTTCATATATTCTGCCTATGTTAGTGGCTAGGACTTTTGCCTGTTAATAATTTTGTTAAAAATAATAATTTAATTTAATAATCTGAATACTTAGCCCAATTCTTTTGAAAAATATGACTAATATCATCTTCAGTAATTGGATAGTCTTCTAATTTGTGTACTGTATCTTCTATATTGCCCACATAAAATGCTTCGTGATTTTGAAGCTCCCTTAGTATGATTTTATCCTTACCATTTTCTTTTAAATCTTCTTGTATAGAATCCTTGTATATCTTATCTAATCCATTTATAACTTCTTCAACAAAAGGTTTTTCAGTAAGCATTCCCTGACCTAAGTTTACGTATTTTACATCATCTTTTCTTCCTTCTTCAAATTGTTTTTGACTGAAGGCAAATATTGTTCCAGTTCTATTAAAAAGTGCAGTTTGCTTTGCTTCCATATAATCGCTTAAATATTTCATTTTGTTTTTATGTATTTGGTTAATTGTTCTTTTATATATTCTAATTGTTCTTTGTCAATCCATTCTAAAAAGTTATAAGAGTCAAAACAGATTTGAAAGTCTTTTCCATATTCATCTGTACCTCTTAAATATACTTCGTTTTCGTGTGCTTGGAATGTATTAATATCATTCATTCTTTTGTGTATCAGTTTTTCTTCCATTATTTTAAGTTTAAAATTAAAGCTCTTTTATTTATTTTGTATGCTTCTTTATATTGCTTGAGCTTTTTATTCACAATATCGTTATACTCTTTTAATGTTGGTTTATCTTTTCTGGTTTCACTAAATACTATTTCTTCCCAATAGCTACCTTTCTTTTCTGTTTCGTAAGGAAAGGTTTCATCAAGATTAAGACCTGTAAGTGTACAGATGTCATCAAGAGCTGCATCTATTTGTTTTTGTGTTCCAAATATTCTAACTGCTGTGCTGATTTGATGACAGTCGTTATCAAAGCTGTAAAGTTGGCTATCCCATTTTGAGAATGTCTTGTATTCTCCATTAGGATAAAAGTAGTAGTCTTCGCATTTTAATTCCATTAGTAGTTGAGGTGTATGTGTAGAAATACTGAAGCTGTCATTAATATTATAAAAGAAGTATATAAAAGCCAAGATGGTATTTTATCTACAAATCTTTCCTCTGTGTTTTCTATTGTGTAATTCTTGTAGTCATTTTTGAATACAAATGTTGCAACTTCTTGAGCATTCATAAACTGAACTGATTTTGTCAGCTTGTTGGTTACTTTGTAGTCTGCTCCTGTTTTAATGTTTAGTGTTTTCATTTTATTTCTTTTAAATTAATTATGGAACAAAAATAAAACAAATATTTGGATTAACTGACATATTAACATAATTATTTACAAAGTTATTAACAATAATAATGTTAGTAATGGTATTTACTAGATTACAGCAACTTTAAGTGCTGTCTAGTGTATTAGTATAAAAAGCGTGAGAAAGTGTCTTAAAAAGCTAAAGGGTAGGGTAAAAACTATAGGCTACAAAGTAATACTATTACAATTAATAGCATATAAAATAAAGTAAGTCTAGTTGAGTCTTTTGTTTTCATTACAAAGGCATCAAAAGATTCAAAGGGGTTTCGCCATTATTTAATACTACTGCACAACCAACAGCAGGTCGTTTACCATACTTAGCGTAAGCCATAGCGTAGGACTTATGATTGATTCCACAACCGACTTGAGTTCCATACACTCTAAACTTCTTACCGACATAGTGTTCTGTATAGCATTGTGTATGTAAATGCCCTTGTACTGTATTCATCATATCAGCACGACATTTAGTCCTAGCCGTTCCACCTTCACCGTGAATGTATTGTACCCCATCTTGTTCAAAGCGTTCTACAAAATCCCAATTAGGAGTTCCTAAAACTTCTTTATAAGACTTGATCCATTTACTTGGAATAGCTGAAGTCTGTGCTTTTCTCATTATAATTCTGTCGTGATTTCCAATTATAACTTTTGTGCCTTTTTCGTCAAAGGCATTGTACCATTTAGAAAGTTTTTCAATAGCTAGGTCTAATTCATCTGCTCCACCCATACCGTCAGCACTCGTTTCGTGATAGGAGCTATAATGATTATCTATGACATCTCCTATGAAGATTGTTTGAGTGCAGTTGTAATATTCGTACTGCTCTAAACAAAAATCAAGATAGCCTTCTAAACAGAATGGTTCGTGAAGGTCACCGATAACTAGAACATTTCTAGCTTCGGTTTCCCTCATTTTTTTTAATGCCACTATTTCGTGCGGCTTCAATCTATATCTGTTATCTTTTAGCAACGTCTGCTATTCCTTGAGCGCCAACTAATGTCAGTAATGCATAGTAAAGGTTTGTAGCTGTAGCTTCATCTACACCTAAAAAAGTTACAATTACAGGTACAACTACTGAACTCACAGCGTACCAGAACTTCTTTGACTTGAACATTTGTCCGATTAAAAACTTTTCTAAAAATTTCATATTATTTATTTTTGATTATTAAATTAATATTTGTGCCGCCTAAATTAAGTATTTCTTTCATCAATAAATCCATTGCTAAAGTTGAGTTCTGAACAAAGTCCTGTTGGCTTCCTAATCCTACTAGAATACAGCCGCTTGTATCTTTAGCTGAATTACCTCTATGAAATAAAATCCAATCTCGGTTGGGTACATCTTGAACTAGAAGGTGCAAGTAATCTCTTGTAGCTGATTCTCTTGCTAATCTTAATCTAACCTTATACTCACCTTCAGGAATACAAGATATACTTCTTTGATTGTCTTTCCACGGCAACTCTAAAGTATCACACATACGTTCACCATTCAAAAACAATTCACCGATGGTAGATTTTTTTGTAAATGTATCTCTTATGATAAGAAGATTGATTGTTGCCAAATTACTTGGAATAGACTGCGTACACTTTAACGCCTTTAACTTCTTTAATAAACTTCTTAACCACTTTATCATCTTTTATTGCTTCAGGTTGATACTTAGGATTTAAACTGTTTAGCTTACGTTTCTTAGGCATTATTTATTAGTGTCAAATTTAAAAAATTTATATATTGTATATGCTATAGAAAGTACCAAAGCAATGAAACTTAATATTTCATTTGCACTTGCTAAAGTAAAGCCGATAGCTGAACCATTAGCTAATCCTACTTGTAGTGTGTCTTTTAGGTCTGTCATTTTTTATAGTTTTTTTATCCAAGTAGGATTTTAATTTTGTTATATTTTTTGGTTTTGTTTTGTAGTGTTTCTTCATTATGTTAAATCAGGAGTTAAAAAATTCCTTAATGTAAGCCTAGTTCCTTGTCTTGGTTTTTCAAGGTTCATTCCATTATAATAGTTTTCAGATGATGGTGAAACATCAGCTCCTGAGTTTGTAGAAAAAGTAGGAAAACTAGAAATATTGTTTCTCAGGTAGTCAATCATTCTTTCCCTGTAGTAAGAAGCTGTATTCAAAATTTCTTCACGAAAACTTTGTGCTTCTGCTGTAGTTAATGGAGTTCCTGTTTCTGAGGTCTTGGAATAAATGTTACCATTTTCCACCTTATGCCTTAGATAATTAAAAGCGTGATAAAGACTATATCCTGGCAACATATCGCCAATGTATTCATCTACTAAAGTCTTATCTGCTCCTGCTAAAGTACCTGCTATAATTTCATCTTTCAAATGTTGTGTTAAGTCAGTTCCAAGTGCAGTTTCTACATAGAGTTTTTGAGCTTCTTTTACAAACGGAAGTAGTAAATCTACATCTACATTCAAGTTGATTGCTGTGCTCTCTTTGAGCTTAGTTTCTGATATAAAGAGTACGTATGACATAGTTATCTTGGTTCTAAAAATCCGTTATTTTTCATTCTTTTTGGTGCTTTTGCTACTAAGCCACTATTTCTTTTTAGTGTAAATCCTTCACTGATAGCTTTTACATCTGATATTATTTGACTATCTTTAATGTTAGATTTTGCATTTCTTAGTGATGTTTTATAAACGATTCTTTTGAAGTAATGATGACAGTTACCTCCTCCTTTATAAAGCCAAATGGAATACGTTGCAGCCCCACGTGGTCCCCACCCTGGATTTACAGGCTTTTTAGTTAATTGTAACAAATCTTCTTTTCTATAAATTTTATCAGCTGAAGTCATTAACTTGCAAAATTCTCTAGTTTCCCCTTCTTGACTTAAAGCAGTATCTTTAGTGTACATATATCTTACTTTATAGTAATCATCATAAGAATCATTTACACCATCTTGTGTACTTCTTTGGTTAGGTCTAGCTGTTCCTGTTGAAGCTAATTCTGTTTTCCCTTCAACTAATTTATTTAATTCAGCTTCAAAGTCAAAATCTTCGTGTTCATCATTTACATTTTCTTCATCAACTATTTCCCAATCATCAGGTATATCCTCACCAAATTCTTCTATAAATTTAGAAAGCTCAGTTGCTTCAGAATGCCCTTCACAAGCCATATAAGCCGTTTTACCGTCTAAATCGTGTGAATGATACCCTTCACACCCTAAAGTCTTTGCGTGAGCTTCAGCCTCTTCTATGGTGCTAAAAACAGGCTTTCCGTCTACCATTCCAACTTTACTAAGTTTTACATCTTGCTCTACAGTATCTTCATCACCTAAAGGTTCAAGTCCTAATTCCTCTCTGATTTCATCTGTAGTCATTACTTCTCTGATAGTCTTAGAATCAAATTGTACTGTAATTGGTTTAAGCTGCACAAAGTTTACAGGTAAATCCATATTGTTTACTTGAAATATTTTTCTAAGGCTTTTAACTAATTGGTCTTGGAATGGCTTGATAACAGTATTGAGATAGAAATTTGCAGCGTTTATAATTTCATCTGTATTTGAACTAAAACCATTAGATGAATCTATACCCATAAGCGTTTTAGAGGTTACTCTGTGCCCACTTAAGATGTTTGAGGTAAGTAGCTCTTGTAATGCTAAATATTGTTTGTCTAAGTCGCTTGAATTGATTGGTGTTATTTCAGGAGTTCTTGTCTTATCGTCTGAGAACGTGAGTACAAATTTTCCTGCATTAGTTTCTGAGCAGAATTTGTCTGTCAAACTTTGTTCTATTTGGAATCGTTCTTCTGCTGTCGGTACGCCATTAGCAAAGGATATCATAAAAGATCCTGCGAAGCCATTTGAGATGTTATTTAAATGAAACTCCGATACACGACCATCAATTAACGCCCAGTTATTGCAACTAACGTAATCAGGCGTATAGTATGAGTTCATATTAGGACTATATAAACCTGAATACATAATTTGATTAGCTGAAGTCCTATCATTTACATTAAAAGCAGGAACGTAATAAGGCTTGTTCATTCTTGTATTTGACCAGTCTGCTGAGATATAATAACCTTTAGTTTTTCCAAACTCATCAGGTCTTGCACATCTTATTTTAGAAGCATCAACGTGATAGATTTCAGCGATTTGTGTACGATCTTTACTCCAAACAACGTTCAAGGCGAACCCTCCTTGTAGCTTAAAGTCAAAAGATAGTTTCTTTATAACTTCGTGTAGGCTTTCATTACTGTTAGCTCTATTCATAAAGTTTTGTAGCTTTATTCTAGTTTCAGCATTTCTATCCTCTTCATCTTCTATAATCAAATCTTCACCTGCTATCATTTCAGCAGTAGAATTTATAATGGCAGCAGATATACTACTTGAATAATAAAGGTCTATCAGAAACTGTGGGTATAAGTTTCTCCATTCGCCATTAGCATCTCCGTACTCAATCCAATCTTTTCCACGTACTTCCTGAATTACAGGAGCTGTACTAGTTTCTAAGTTGATGTTGATTATATTATCTTTCATATTTTATTTTTTATAGAGTTGATAACCTTTTGTTGACATTCGCTGTTAAGGTTTCATTAGCTTCATCGTAAATCTGTATTTCTCTAATCGTTCCATCAAATGGATTAAGGTTTGTTTTTCTTACACCTATTGAATCAATATTAGCTGTTCCTGTCATAGCTGCTGAAGATGCTTGTTGCTCTCCATTCCAAAATAATTTTAAGTCCCCACTACCACCTGTTCTTGTTATTACTAAATAAGACTCGCTTCCTATTAAAGTTCCGCCATCTAATTGAAGGTCAACTCTTGTTTGGTTGTCTATTCGTACAGCAATTTTATTGGTTGAAAACACTTTAACTAACTCGCCATCTTCTGTATTATCACCAACGATTATACCACCAGGATCTGTTATGTTTAATCTTACACCAATTGTGAAGTCATTTGGCAAAGTTATTTCGCTGCTATCTGTAGAGAGAAAACTTGGTGCAGTAGGATCAAAATCTAAAACACCTGCTGAAAATGCAGGTTGATTTGCAGTTGTATCTTGAATCATATCAAACCCTCTAGTGCCTGAGTCTGCCCACAATCTAACATCAGTACCTGTCAAGCTAATTCCTGTATTAAATTTATACCAAGCTGCTAGACTTCTTTCTAAAATAGGAGACCACTCATTGCTTCGTCTACCAATAGTAACTAAACTCAATGCTTGTTTTAGTGCTAACATATTTTATGTAGTAAATCCTTCGTAATATCCGATTCCAACACCACTAGTCAAAGTGATTGCTGTTATGTTCATAAACAAGGTAGTTCCTGCAGGTAGTGTCGTTTGTAAAGCTGCTTCACCTGTTGCATCTGCGACAGTTATTGCGCTTACTACACTTGTTACAGGAAAGTAAACACAATACCAATCTTTACCTGTTTGTGCTACAGTAGTAAAAATTTCTGTGCTACCATTTTTCCCTAATTGCTCTGTTAAAAGCTGTTGTACATTTTCTATTGCCATTTTTTATTTTATTTTATTGTCCGTAATATATATAATTTGTAGATGCAGGAGCTTCTCGTTGTGTATATTGAACTTGCTCTGTTCCTACTACATCTGTTACATTTAAAATTCCTTTAGTTACTAATCCTTTAACTACACCATTTGCATCACTGCTAGTTAATACAGTCGTTTCTGTAGCAGGTGCAGTAGCTTCAGTCAATGTCGGTGTTCCTTGCCAACTTACTTCATAAACTTCATACTTGTAATGTCCTGAAGGAATTAAATTTACTTGAAATAAATACATATCAGGAGTTGCATTGTACAGAAATAACAAACGAGTATATCTTGAATAAACCGCCCTAACTTCAGGGTAAACATAATGAACAGCACCATCCATATCATTAGTTATCTTAAAAAGAAATCGTAACTGACTTGTGCCAACTGAAGTGTCAATACGATTATCTTCTGTTGAAATGTAAGCTGTAAAATTGGATATTGTATTTGCTTGTATCATTACACTATATAATAGAAAAAGTCCGTTTTTATTTGGTATAAAAGAAAAGAGGGCTAAAAAGCCCCCTAAACTAAGAATATATGAAAACTACTAATTATTTTAAGAAGTTGTTGGGAAAGTCCCTGCTTCATTAATAAATCCAGATTGATCCCAAGGATTTGTAGTGTAATCTTCTAACATTGCAAATGGTAATGGCTCAAGTCCTGTGAAGGTTAAGGTGTAACCATTCCTATCTCCGAATGCTGCTCCAGAATCCATTGTTCCTGTATTTAATTCCATACCATTAGACATACCTAATGCAATAAATACATCGTGTCCATTAGCTAGTTGTTGGTTAAGCTGTGCAAAAATTCTTACTTTACTTTTTGCTAAGAGCTTAATTTCGTTCTGATCATCTTTAGTTAGTCTGTTAAGAATAACATTTACGCTTGGAGTGTAGAAAATAGTTCCGTTCTCGGTAGAGCCTGTAATAGTGTCTGTTACACTAGCTACTCCAAGAGGTGTTACGTATTCAAAAATAGTGCTACCATTCCAATCTATTGCTTCAATTTCTAAAGAGGCTGCTGATTCATAAGTATAAGTTACATCAGTGTCATATACTGAAAAGAATATTTTTTTTACACCCCCTGATATTCTATTACAGTCGAGTCCTCTCCCGCGTGTAAGTGCTGTACAAGCCATAAGTGATTGTTTTTAAGTTGTTATAAAGATGGAGGGCTTTGACACCCTCCCTCTCCGTTTTTATTTTATTTACGATACTAATACAACGTCTGCACCAATACCTACTTGTGTTCCACCTGAATAACGAGCTACACAACGTAAATTATCACTGCCGTCGAGGTTAGACATATCTAAAAGTTGAATTCTAGTTTGGTCGCTTAAAAGGTCAGTTCCGAAGAACAAGTTTGATCTTTCTGCTGCAACTAAAACATCATTATTCATTCCTGGACAAACTGCGATTTTTATTCCTTCAAATACTTTTACATAGTCATCATTCATATTAGCATAAGGGAATGAAGTTAATGCAGATAATGCTGAAATGTAAACTCTGTAAGATTTTGGACTCATATAAATATGTAAATCTTCTTTTGTGTAAACTGCTGTAGGAATAGCTGCTGTACACGCTTGTAAGTTAGCGATAATGTTAGCTGCATCATATTCTGCACCTGCACCACCTGCATTTACTACATCATTAACAGTTGCATCTGTAACTAAGTGTCCAACTGCTCCTTGTACGAATCCTGTAAACTCTCCTGCTGTTGCATCATTACCACCCCAGATAGATACTTCTGTTGCATCTGCTATAATCTCACCTAAGTAAGAAATAACGTAATCATCAAAAGATGCTGGAGGTGGTGCTCCTGCTCCTGCTCTCATTTGTAACGCTTCCCAAGAATCTAGTAATGTAGATTTGCAAATGTCCGTATTTACTTGTAGGTTCTTTGGAGTAAGAACTGCTTCAGTCATTGCTAAAGTACCTGCTTCTGTGAAGTCACAAGTTGCGTCTTTTACTAAAGAAGAACCTGCCATTTTTTGTATGTTACTTTTGTACTTGATATTTTCTATCATAGTCAAGAAATCCGTTGAAGTTGCTTGACGTAATGCCGCAGAGATGTAAAATCCTGCTGCCTTTCCTGCATAATTGCTAGTCGTTGATAATGCCATTTTTTTTTATTTATTTAAGTTATATATGAATTGCTCTCTTTTTGTTAGTTTTCTATAATCTGCTTTTGATAAACTAATCTTTTCTGAACTGAATTTATTTGTATTTATCGGAGCTTCAGCAGGTGTTTCTGCTAATTCCGTTTTTAATTTTTCGTTCTCAGCTTTTAAGTTTTCTAACTCATCTTCTGCTGAAAATTCTACTACTTCTTTAGTAGTTATAGTTTTTGGATTTGTAGAAGGCTCAGTAGTTTCTTCAGACATTTCTTCTGAATCACTTTCACCTAATCTTGATTTTATATCTGCAATTGCATCTTCAAGGTTTTCAACCTTATCTTTAAGCTCTTCATAAGTTTTAGCCCAATCAGTTTCTTCTGCTCTACTTTCATCTTCAGGAGCTAATTCAACTGATTCTTCTGATAATTCTTCTTCAGAAGTTTCTTCTTGTTCTGTTTCTGAAACTAAGACCTCAGCTACAATTCCGTCATCTTCCACACGAAAAGATTCCCCTGTATCTAATTTATACGTACCTGCTGGAACTGGTATTGTCGTTCCATCTTCAGTAAGTACCGAAATATCTACACCGTTTTCAAGTTCTTCAGCAGTTGAAACAAAGATTGTTCCATCTTCTGATTTGGCTTGGAAGCCTAATTTCACTTCTTGTTCTTCTTTGTTAAGTCCAAGAGCTACTAAAATTTGTTCTTTTAAATCCATAGTTATTTTTTAATAAGGTTTTGTGTAATATAATAGAAAAACTTTCTATTCATTTGATTTTGTAATTATTTCATTTAACGCTGCTAAGATCTCTTCGTTAGTTGGTGCTTTCTCTGACATCTTTTCCATCTTATCTGTGAAGTAGCCTTCAATACTCAATCCTTTCAATTCGCCATCTTTTATCTTTTTCCAAAGGTCATCATTCTCAATCTTCATTTTAACGAACCAAGTTCCATTAGGAAGATCAAATCCGTATAATTTAGACTTATCCATATCACCTTCTTTTATCCAAGATTCTGTAGTTAATACACCTGATACTCTATCTTGGTGTTCATAGGTAGCTTTGTGATGGTTATTATGTTTTAAGTAAAGTTCTGAAGCTCTCCGTACAGTTTCTTTTGAGAAGAACACATAGTATTCTGAATCAGTATTTGCATCATATCTGAATATCTGTTTATTAGGAATTAAAGCAGGACTGACAATAATTCTTTTATCTTCATCTACTTTAGCAAAAGTCAAGTTATTCTTAGCCTTATTAAAGTAAACAAAGTCTTGCTCTATGGCAGGTGCTGACACTAGACTTATTGCATCAATAGCAAGTTCTTGTGAATCATTATCAATTACAAGTTCAACTATTGAAGTAGTTTTCATTTCTTCGTAATGGCTATCAGGATTTGCTGTTTGACACTCTTCTAAAGAGTTGTATTCACATTCACCTGTTTCACCCCATTTATATTTTCCTTCTTTGCATTTTGTACACGGCATATGATTAAATAGAATTTAGTTAGTTTTATTTGATTTTTAAATTGTTGCTCTACGTCTTATGTCAGCTAATTGGTTTTGACTGTTAGTCATCTCATCTGTTACTACAAACGCTTTTACAGGTTCTGGAGCTTCTAGTCCACCTATACTAAAATCACCTGACATCATTTGTGGTGCTGGTGGTTGCGCTCCTGCTGTTGCAGGTGCTGATATACTTCCACCTCCTCCTCCTCCTCCACTTGCAATCTTAGCAATATTCATAGCAGAAAAAACCCCTGCTGCACTTGCCATAGCAATAGGGTATGCACCTGCTGTGGCTGCTGTCAAAGCTATATTTGCGTTTGCTGCTGTAAAAGCATTTTGAACACCCTGAACCCCTGAAATAGTAGCCTGTGCAATTGCTGCTGCTTTTCCAATAGCTGTTCCTTCTCCTGCAATATCCTTTACCACTCCTAGACCTTGTACTGCCATATCTTGTTTGAAGTTTCTAAGATCTGATTCTAGTTTCTCTTTTTCTTTTGCAGCTTTTTTATCAGCAGCTAAATTGTCTTTCCTACTTTTTTGCTGTGCTTCATTCCACTTATTATTATCCGCTATCTTTTTATTAAAAGCTGCTTCTTCGGCATCTAATAATTCTTGTTTTTCTGCTTTTTCTTGGTTTATTGCTGTTGTAATTTGTGTCTGTAGTAGCCTTTGGCTTCTTAGTTTTTTAGTATCAAGGTTTATTAACTCTGCTTGAAGTTGTGCAAGTTTATCTTTAGCTTCAATACTATTCTTACCCTGAGCCATTTCTTTTATCTGGGCATCTATAAGTATTTGTTTAGACTGTATTTCTTTTTTTGTAATACCCTCCTCAATAGCTTGTGCTTTTTTTAGTAAGGCTATTCTTTCTGTTGCATTATTATTTTCTCTATCTTCAGCTTGTAGTCTTATGTCATTGATTTCCCTGTTAGCTTTAGCCCTTTCTACTTTAAGTTGCCTGTCAATATGATGTGCCTTTTGCCTTGCCTTAGTAACCTCTACAAGTGCATCTACTTCTTTTTTTGTTTCATCAACAAGAGTTTTTACAGCAATAGCAGTTTGTGTAAAAACCTCTCTAGTAGTATTTAATGGGTCTTTCAAAAACTTGACTATTCCTTTTCCTAATGATTTAATTGACTTCATAGGGCTTGTAACAGCGTCTATAATAGTTTCACCTAAGTCTGAAAATAAATCTAATACCTGACTTGTAACAGCTCCTATTCCTGCCATTATCCTTTGGAACTTTTCTTGTCCTGCTTCAGAACGCTTAAAAGATTGTGTCAAAGCTACTACTGCAAGAACTAAAGCTCCTATTCCTGTAGACATTATTCCTGCCTTAATAGTTCCGAACATAGCCTTAGCAGTTGGTATTACTTGCTTGAAGCCTTTTTTAACTCCATTTAAAGAAACACCCATAAATTGAAAGTTAGCTATGCTCTCTTTAAACTCTTTGTTATTTTCTTTTTTAGCTGCTGTATATTTCTTAACTTGTTGGTTAGCTTCTTTTTGTTGTTCCTTTAGATCTTTTAGAGTGTTCTTTTCTAATCCTATTAATGTTGTTGTATCTTTAATTTTTTGATTAAGCTTAGGCATTCCTGCCGACCAACCACCTTTGCTTAATTTATCTTGTTGTGCTTTTAATTTAATCAACTCCCTTTCTTGAGCAATAATTTCTTTGTTCTGCAATTTTATCTGCTCATTTACATCATCTAAACTTTTAGTCCAATCTTTTGTTTCTTTCGTAACGCTTTTTAGGTTACTTTTTACTTCAAATACTAATTCCTCTGCCATATCTTTATTTTTTAAAGTGCTACTCCTGTTTTTATTTGTGTCATTCTAATTGTAGATGCCCATTCTAACGTCATATCTGCTTTGCCTGTTACTGTTTGTAAGAAGTATGTGCCTGATACTGAATTTATAGGACTCCAACCTGTAGTTGATCCTGAACTAGCAGGAGATGTTCTCGACCTTTGAATACTTAGTGTTCCTGACTTATTTATAACCACACCCCTTTCAACCCAAGATTTAAAATCACCAACTGCTCCAGAAACGTGAGCACCACCTACTCTTACTGCTAAAGTTTATGATTGAAAATATATAGCCGTATTTTCAGGTACTACAAAATAGCTGTCATAAGGGTTGTTGGTTGTGGTGGCTGAATCAGCTACAGGAACTCTATTATTTAAATAGGCATTTGTTGTAGTTCCATCTGTTGTTGTAACTCCATACATAAAAGTCATTGTTTGTCTATTAGCGACATTATACGTGATGTCACTGTTTAGACTGTTACCCCCTAAGACAATTGAGTTATTAGCTGTAGCTTCACCTGAAGTACCATAAACACTAGCATTATTGACATATTCTGAAATAGAATTATTTGTGCCAACTATTGTATTGTTTCTTGAAGAACCTATTATTGTATTTTCTGAGCCTACAATTTGACAATTAGAAGTTCCTGTACCTGCAAAATTCTCTTGACCTGATATTAGATTTGTTTCATTTCTAAAAGCATTTTCTAGTAATGGGTTTGGTGTAAAGGCTCTACAAGTTCCTGTAGCATCATCCCACGTATATCCATACGCTTCACACAAACCTTGATTAGCGTTTACAGCATCTTTCTCTCCTTCTTCTCCAGTTGAAGTAAAAATAACTATCCCTGCATCAGTAACTTTCCAAGGTCTGGCTGCAGTATTTGTTCTAAAAGAAGGGCTCTCAGGAGGATATGCCATATTATATAAAGTTTAGAAGGATTAATTCAACCGTAGATAAGTCGTTGGGTTTGTAGTCTATTTTATTACATCTATAAGCTCTGTTCTTAATCATAATATGGTCATTGAATTTAAAGGTTGCAATATCTGCACCTGTCAATTTAATTTTTAATGTAATAACTTTAGTGTTTGGATTGTAAAGTTCAAAGTAATACGGTGCCCAATACAAATTAAATAAATTATTTGCTGTAGGTGTCCAAGTTGGAGGTATTAAAGGGCAAATGCCAAAGTTTAAATCTGCTGAATTTGATGAAGGTGCAGGGTTGCTTAAATGAAAAGTATGACTAAACTGTAAGTATGAAGCTTGAGCTGTTACAGCTGAACCCCCATTTTGAGGTGGTACATAATAACTAAAATCTGCAACAAAATCTATTCTGTCATTGTTAAACATAATTCTAGGCAAGTTGTCAATACCTTCAGTAAGCCCTTCATCATTAAGTCCATAGATAGATGGTGTAACAAGCTCTGCATATTGTGGCATTAATGGTTTCATAACTGTAGCTGCAAAAGGTTCAGCAATTATTTCTTCTGTGCCTGTTAAAAGGTTTAAGTCTGGTTCTGTAGCTTCTTTACTTCCATATAAAAATCCTGCTGAATCTCTTTTGTAAATCCTAAAGGCTGCATCATCTTCATCTTCTGCATACCTAAACACCATATTTTTCGCTAAATCCGATAGAATTTCTGATTTTATAGTTGATTCATCTATTTTTTCTGTCCAGTCCTTAGTAATATTTCTAGCTGATAATGTTTTTCCATTATCTATCTTTTGAAATATCTCTTCATAGGTTTCAAAAATTATATTATTAGGATCATCAGGATCAGGTATTGCTATTAGATTAAACATAGTCATCAATCCTTTTATAAACTCCCATTGATTTATATCAGCTCTTGCTGAATCTAAAAGAGTATAAACTTGTGACGCTTCATTTGAATATTCTATATTTAAATAACTTTCAGTACCATCAGATTCTTTTATATCACCATCACTATTGTAAGTGGTTGCTTGAAGTGATATGTATTCATTAGCTTGTAATACTGTAGAAAAACTTCCAGAAATTGAACCACTACCTCCTACTGCAATCTCTACACTTTCTGTATAAAATACTTCTAACAAAACCCCTACTTGATTAAATTTACAAACCCTCATTGTAGCAGTCCAAGCATCTACGTTTGGAAAAGGTTCATTCATTAATTGTATTCTGTAACTAACATCTATAGCTAAGTTGTTTACATCTGAAACAAATTTATAAAGCGAGTTATTCCACAGATCATCATTACTTGTACCATTAGGTAAACTTAATCTTATAGTTGACCAAGAAGGGTGTTGAGCTATTGTGTGAGCACCTAAATTACTTTTTCTCCTACACTCGTCCATTCTAATAGGAGCTGCACCTGTTGGCTCTGCACCCCAGTTAAAATCCATATAAAGATACTTCCAAGTATTAGAATCAAATACTGTAGATGTATAAGTAAATTCTGAATCCTGAAATATTCTGCTAATTAAATAAGGTATGTTTATCCAAGGTCTGAATGCTTGTTCTAAATTCACAAGTCTTGGGTTTCCTGCATTACCATAATTTCCATTATCTACAGGCATCTGGTGATTCCAATCTACAAAAGGATATTTGAGCGTTGTGTTGTCATTCCTAAAACCTGAAACGTCTGAATTGGTATAAAGAATAGGTTGCC
>Ga0187217_1000116_pt1 | contig 29819 bp, 22 predicted proteins | sample 15SPOviralmetaG_FD_130165 | JGI IMG/M metagenome (GOLD analysis project Ga0187217, IMG submission 130165) | Marine viral communities from the oligotrophic San Pedro Time Series (SPOT) site, San Pedro Channel, CA, USA - 15 SPOT_SRF_2010-09-15... | ecosystem: Environmental > Aquatic > Marine >... | reverse complement strand
TGATTGCCTCAATCAGAACCGCAACCATATTCTGGTATGCAACAGATTTAACTCCATCACCCGCCTCAAGAACTAATTCAGGTAGAACCTTCTCAACTTCTTGTGCAATTACACCAATCTGGCGTTCTGGATCACCTATTCTATTGAAGAATACACCACGCAGATCGAGAACCTTATCAAGTGCGTTAGTGATACCAACAACATTTTCTTTAAGTCTCTCGTCAGAGTTTGCAGTAATAGTTCCAGAGAAGGTTGCATTACCTGCAGAATTAATTCTGAGTCTTTCCTGAGGATTCGATACTCCGCTTCCCTGTGTACCAAATATTATACCAAATTGACCCGTAGTTCCTTCAGATACACCCTGTACGTATCCACGCACACCATCATTACTAATATCTCGTCCCTCAAATTTGATTCCACCATATCCAAACGAAGCATCTAGTGCCTGATCAGTCTGAGTAAATCTTATAAAATTGCCCGATACATCACCAGTTGTGTTTGGATCGGTAGTAACGATAACATCATTTACGAAGGTAGAGATGCCAATATGATTTGTAGTATTAAAATTAACCTGTTGATTGAAGGTACTAATACCTGTTTCAACAATCCAACCATCAGATATATTCCATATCAAGGAAGACATTCTAAATTCAACGTTATTCTCAAAGAGAACAGGTCCAGCAGCATATAAAGAGAATCCTGCCTTCGCTTGAGTAGTTTCAATACCAACTTGTGCGGTAGTCGAGATACCAACACCATCAAATACCCAAATATCAGATACGTTGTTTAATTGAGATCCGTCACCTCGGAATGAACCACTCCATAGTCCAACATAATAATTATCTGGGTTTGACTGGACAGGACCAAATCTCTTCCAAGTATTATCGTTAGTGTATACCCATCCAATCTCACCACCAGATTTGGGTTCTGCATCATATACTACATCACCAACGTTACCAGCAATTTGTGGTGTAGCAATACCAACAGTATATTCTCTGGCAATCGTTTGATCACCTTGAATAAGGATACTATTAGATTCGGATGATGCATTTACAGTTATCTTCTCATTGAAGATAGTAGGTCCATCAAATTGAGAGATGATGTTGTTATCCTTACCACCATCAACTTTAATACCCCTATTAATAGTAATTTGTTCAGTAGATGTTACATCAAATCCAATCTCACCACTATTGCTGGTGATATCCTCACCCCTAACCGTTGGAATTGGAGCATTAGTAATTAAATCTTTACCAGTTGTTCCACTAGTAAATTTGTTAACTGTGTAAGAATTACCCCTATCATCCAAACCATTATAGAAGGGAGTACCTCCATTAACAGATACTGACTGAGAAAGAAGTCTTTCAACCTGACGGAACTTTCTATCCTGACGCTCTGGAAGTGCAGTAGAATAGTTACCAGGTCCAAATCCAAGATACTCAAAGGTATGTCCAGATGCTCTCTGAATTGAGTTTCTTCTAAATTCAACTGGTTTTAACTTAATCTTTCTAATAATAGATCCAACTGGGTGAGATTGCTTCTCAGATCCGAACAGACCACGGAATACGCCAATAGCAGTGTCACTAGCAACCGTTTGGTTGATACGCATGATTTCATTATCAATAATAATGTAATCACCAACATCCCATCCCATGTCCAACGCATTGGTTACTGTTAAAGTATTAAGAGTGGGATCAGTTAATCCAGCAGACAAAGAACTAGTGATACCAGCATATGTTGGAACAAGTCTTGCAGATGATGATTCATCATTAAAGTCTATACTATCTGCTTGAGCAGCAATACCCTTGATATAAATTGTACCACCACCAGTAGGATTAACTACAGTAGATCCAGAACCAACATTAAGAGTAAAGTTCTTAACCGATAATACAGATTCAACAGTAAAATCACCATTAAGTACATCGCTTGGCAACCCACCAATTTTAATATTATTACCAACTAATAATCCATGGGAATTTGTAGAGGTAACACTAGCAATACCACTGTTATTATCATAGGTGATTGAAGTAATGCCAATAGACTCAGATACCAGATAAGCAGTAACATCAGAAAGAACAGCAGCACTGACATTAGTGAGACCATTAGTATTAACCCCAACAATGTCCTTCGTACCAATAAATGGATATTCTGCAAAAATTGTAGATGCAGATGAGACATTTATCTGAGAATCATTGCCAGATTCTATAGATTCAATTTTATAGAGATTATTGTAATCCTTAAAAATTTCATCCCGAATACCATCAATTCGGATAACATCACCAACACTGTTGTGAATTTCTTCTACAGTTACATAACCTTGGGCAAAACCAGCAGTACTACCAACACCAACAACAGCAAGCGTATTACCAATTCCATATGCAGATCCACCATCAACTATCCTAATATCAGTAATAGATCCATTAGAATCAACTCTTATGTTTGCAGTGGCATTTTTACCAGTGAGTGATGCGCCAAATCCAACAAGATCTGCATTATATAAAGTTTGAATACTTCCACTTCCATCACCATAGTTTAATCCAACACTAGTGATGCCAACTTTTGTAATATAGTTTAATCCATGATCATTAGTTGTTGTAATTGTATGAGCAATACCACTTTGAGATTCAATTTCTAGAACATCAATGCCAGTTCTAAAATCTCTAATATTCTTATTAATAACCTCTTTAGTTAAGTTATTTTGAGGATCATTAACCTCGGTCAAACCAAGAGGTGTTGGTAGAGCAAAGGTTCTTGTTTGTACTGGATCAGAAGATGGATTGTCTCTATCAAATTGTGGATAGAGATTCTTTAATGGTTGATTATATCTTAAATTTTGGAATGGTGTAACTACAGGTTGAGAAGATGAATCAATCAGAGTTAAGTGATAGACACCATCTTTGGCATTCGGCACATACTCCTGCACTTCCTCTTTTCTATAGACGAAAAGAGTATTAGAGAACTCTTTTCTCTCAAATCTAGGAAGATCAACAGTTCTAACATTAATATCATTAGCAAATAAACCTGGATTTGTAGTCATTCCAACAGTAAATGACTTTCTAGTTGGTCTTCCAGTTACAAAATACTCACCATTAAATCCAGTATTACCAAGACCAGTAGTATTTGCACTAGATACAACATTAATAAGTTTTACTTTAGATCCAACAGATAACTCGTGAGGTGACTCAGTGAAAACTGTAGCAACACCAACAATACCATCCCATTCTGTACCAGAAATATATCTTGGATTCCTTAATTCAGAACTATTAGATAGAACAACTGGTTGAACACTCTTATATTTTGCAATCTCATTATTTGAAAGACCTACAGTTTGACCAGATTCCTGCATAACAAAGGAATCTTCTGGTGGTCTACCAAGAACAGCAGAATCTTTGGGGACAACATATCTAACTTTATAAATTTTATCATCTAAAGTTCTGTTATCTGGTGTTCTGGTGAAGAATGATTTGGGAGTAGCTGCACCAAGTGCTACCGTCCCAAGTCCAACAATAGAACTGTAGATATCATTATTATCATTACTTACATTGATATACCATTGCCCCTCACCAGTATCATACTGTATTGGGTGACCAATATCGCCAGTGCTCTTATCAGATACTCTAGACTCAATACTAAGAATACCACCCTTACTGTTAATATTCAATGCAGATGCACTGATAGTATCATTCAAGGTTTGAGCTAACTTAACTTGATCACTATTAATTCCAGCAGTAATCGCGTAATAAACGCTATTATGCTCTAAACCATCAGGAAGTTCTCCGTCATCACTAAGAACACGAAGAGACTCGCCACTTGCAAACTGGTGAGGTTCTGTCAGTGTGAAGATATTTGAGGTAATACTATTAATACCAATTGCAGTTCTACCAACAGTACTATTCTTCTCAGAAGAAACCTCATAACTAGTAACTCCAATACCAGTTCCCTGAGTATCGGGCATAATAATAGTTGCCTGTTTGGTTTCAGGAGTACCATTAATGTTAAGAATAACCTTCAACTTATCATCAATCTTAGCACCAACTCTATATCCTTGAATAACAGAGCTTGGAGAATTCTTTTGATTGTTTTGATTATACAAATATAATCTGGTAGTATTACCTACCCCAACTGTTTTATCTACATCAATTGCTTCAAATTCAATATTTACTTCATCAGTAGAAACCTGTTGAGGTGGTAGAATATGGGTAATAAATCCAGTATCATCTCTTGGGAAAGCATTCGCCCTAAATCCAGAGCAAACAAGAGCTTTTGCCCCGAAGTTGGAGTTTGAGTTTGTGATGGACATATCGCCACCAGTCTCACAAACGAAGTGATTGGCATATCCAATAGCAAACACTGAGACCAACTGTAAGAAGGCATCATTAGATCCCTTAATATGGAAGTTCTCATAAACTGGTTTGTATATAGCAGAAGTATCTGTATGTAAATTCTCTACAGCAGTAGAATCTTCATATACACCAGATGTAGAATTATATTTTACAAATGCATTATCATCTTTTTGTAATCCAATTCCAGTGAATTGAGCTACAACCATAGACTTAAATCCAGTCGCCTTGCTACCATCAGCATGAAGACCACACATACCAAATACTGATCTCAAAGAACAGTTAAAAATGTATGGAGATGCAGAAGTAACCGAGTCAACTACAATGTTAAGTGTTGCCGATCCAGCAACAACTGAAGGTAATGCATTTGCTGGAGGGGAAGATACCTCATAATTAATTCTAGTAGTACTCTCTACAGAACTGATAACAAATGATCCATTATATCCACCAGTAGGCACACCCTCAATTCTAATGGGAGTATCTACATCAAGACCACCAAGTTCTTCTACAAGATCAACAGTAATAGTATTTGTAGAAGTTACACCATCTCCAGCTTTAATACTACTAATACCAACATTATCTCCCTTAGATCCAACAATTCTATACTCATCAATCTTCGTTTCAATATCTTTATCAACATCAGGGAAGTTTGGTGCAATACTTCTACCACTAGATGCACCATAGAGAAGTCCAATTCTGTCATAATACATATCCAGATCAGTTCTGGACGAATCATAGTTTAAGAATCCATCTTGAAATTTAACTGGATTAACACCATCAGCATACTCAAAGCATGTCAGTTTATGGTGTGAATAGTTTGGAACATAATCAGATGTTCCATAATCTTTATATACTCTAGCATTAGGATCTGCATCAAAAAAAGTAAACTGATAAAAGTAACAAGTACCAGTTACACGGAATAAACAAGTTTGAGTGATCGCATTGTCTGTTGGATCTGGGACAAACTTTGGCCTAATTTTAGTTTTACGAAGATCTAAACCAACGATAGAAGTACCACGGGGAATAATTACACCACCGTATACCGAGTTCATCTTATAAAGATCATTGTCTTTATCATCAATGTCAAAATTAGTATCTAAAGTAAACTGTTGAAGTGCATCAGAAGATGACCCACTGCGAGTTAACCAATTATTTGCATTGACAGGAGAATCATGAACAGGAATCCATCCTGGTCTATTATCAATAACGTGCTCGCCAGGATATACAATGATAGTAGTTCTACTAAACCTATCATTATCAAATCCTTTCTGATATGAGAACCTTGCCGCCTCTAAAAGTGCCCTTTGGATAGTTTTGAAGGGTCTAACAAGGGAGTTACCCTGGTTCTCAATACTATCCGTTGAGTCAATACTAGAGGGATCAACGTAAAGGATATCACCTTTACTGTTCTTCAAGAAATTATCTAAGCGACTAAGACCCATTTTATTCCACTAGATGCTATTGCTATGATTTATTTATTCATTCTCTTTTGCCTCTAAAATGTATTCTACAGTGTTAGCAACATCTTCCATAGCATTACGTAAAATTGGTTGTTGCCCAGAATGCTGTTCTGTTTTAGTGACACCGTTTTGCCATTCTTCTACAAGAGTCCATCTCCATTGATTCATACTCTTAGAATACCATAAATTTATTTTCATTGACAGGGTTACTCCAATCTTTAGTAAAATTGCGTATATATTCGATTTTGTCAAGTACTTCTTGATTATCAAGGACAAACTCTTCATTGGCAAAGTGCAACTTTACACCCTTATCCAAAGAAAGATTCATAATATAATTTCTTCTATCTATATCATCGGGAAGAGAAAATATACTAAACATCAGTATATGATCAACTTTACCCTGATTAATCAGATACTCCAAATAAACATGATTTCTACCCTCATTGTCTCCAGTTTGATGGGGAAATATGTAACCCATCCTATTACAGTACTCTTTAACAGTCAATGTTTGAAAATATAAATCTATATATTGAGTTTTAAATCCCTCATATTCAGCATACATCACAACATTATCAGTATCAGATATCTCCACATTTCTAGACTGAATATTACTATCACCCAAAATTCTAAAATAAGATCCTGGCCATTTTCTATGTGGTTGTCCATCCCTCAAAAGAACTCTAACATCAATACTAATTCTAGTATAACCAGTTCTATTTGGAACAGCACCATGAATATTTTCTTGAGTAAACAAGATAAATTGGTCAGTATTAATATTAACTGGTTTACATGAATTTAAGCAATGCTCCTCAAAATCTTCACAACTCCAATTATATTTGAGGCATTGTTTGGTTAGGAGTCTACTTTCATATTGCTGAATTATTTGTAGAGAATTTGATTCAAAACATTCTGTAAATGGCAACCAAATAGTCCTTAATCCCAATCCATTACCAACCCACTGTCCTTGGTGAAATGGAAGAACTGTTCCACTTTGATCCTGATTAGGAACATTAATTCTAATATTTCCAAACCTCTGAACCAACAAATCACTAGGAACCAATGGAAGAACATATTCAGCAATTAGATTATCAAATCTCTCATAAAAATCAGTATCTGCTAAATCCTTACCAACTTTTTTTGCTAAACTGCCTACAGAATTATAAGGAACAATCTTATGAAGAAGATTTAATTCTTCGACTCCAGGATAATATTTTTGTATACATTTTAATACAATGTCACTAAATTGATACTGTATGTGATCGTAATCGTATACTTGTGCATCAAACATATAAGCCCCCAGTCGGATTTGAACCAACGACATCGGCTTTACAAAAGCCGCGCTCTACCACTGAGCTATAAGGGCAATTAATCATCAAGTTCTGCAAGAAGTTCTGGATTTTCTAAGTCTACATCAAAAAAACAAGGATGACATTGTTCCATAATTAAATACCCAGATGATAAAAATAAGTCTTCAGAAGTATAAACTCTTTTATGATCATTAGCTTTAACTTGAAGAGAAGTGTCAGCCTCTTCAATTTCAGTTAATTCATCCCAAGTAAAAGGAATACCATTAAGAAAAAACATATTCACAACTCTCATAAACCCTTCAGTCTGATTCCAAACATAATCTTTGGTAATCTTTAACTTCATTTTGGTTGTAACATTTTCCTAATATTTAGGGATAGGAGTAGGGGGACTTGAACCCCCACGACCTTAATGGTCAACAGATTTTAAGTCTGGTGCGTCTACCGATTCCGCCACACTCCCATTAACATAAATCACACCAATTTGTTTATCAACTTCATAGGTGGGAGGATGAAAAGCACAATACTCATTGAAGATAATTTTCATTTCCTTATTAGTCAGATTAGCATTATTTGCTGCTTTTGGCAAGTTCCATTTTGCTGACCAAAGGTTTTCCATTGATTCACGAGTTTCAGGTCTCATAAAATTTTAATCCATAAAAAAGCGGAGTATCGGAATCGAACCGACGACATCTAACTTGGAAGGATAGCGTTCTACCGCTGAACTAACTCCGCGTTATTCATACAGCATACCTCATATTTTTATATTAGTCAACCTTACCAAGGACCACCAGTCTCAGGGTCTTGTGCAATACCGACAGCAGTATTAATCTCTGATATTTTTTCACTATTTTCTTGCACTTGCCTTTGCAATCCCCATACTTGCAACTCATAGTCACCCTTCATGCTTTGAGTGGTAGTAGCAAGATTTTCTTCTCCTTGAATATTAGACCAAGAAGAATTATAATCAGATACTAAAGTACCCAAACTAGCAGAGTATCCAAAGACCTTACCAATTTCAGATCCACCATGTCGAACCAATTTAGTACTAACACCACTTCCAACATTTGATGAAGTCAAAGTATTGTATGACCCACCAGTAAATGGGTAATCAGATCCAACATTGCCTCCACTTATTTTAGGATAGTCATATATTTGAGCAATATCTTTTTTAATTATTCCATACGCAATATTAGCTGTACCAACACCAGCAACACCTAATGAAGCACCTGTTGTAATAGCAACTCCTGTAACGGCATTACCATATACACTAGTTACAGAAGATACAGTTGTTCCATATGATGCAGAAGACAATCCAGTATTACCACCAGCAGATTGAATAGATGTTTTTATAGCATTAATCTCATCTAAAGATGATACTATTGCTGACGATTGAGTTCTAGCAGGTCCCATAAAAGAATCTCGAAGAGCAGTAGCTTCTTCAAGTCTCTTTGGCAACCTCTCTTGTTGCAATTCGTACATTGCCTTATCGGCAAGCAATTTGTCGTTTACAACTCCCATAAATTATATAAGGCGTTTGATTCTATTTATTGTGAAGGTTGCACTGCTAATGACGGGATATATGAGAAATTGGGAACAACACCTCCCAAATATCAAATGCAACATCATTGATAAGTATTCTGCAGACGTTTATATCTCATCATACAACTATTCAGAATTATATATGGGTTCTGGTGTAGTTAATGTAGATACTGATAGTCTGATAAGAGAATATCAACCAAAAAACTATCTATTCAGAAATAAAGAAACTCTACCCGAATTTGAATTTAAATCAGATGGTTTAGAGATGAATGGTAGAGATTGGTCATATAGGATATTGAAGCAATGGTACTGCATATATTTGAGTCTGTCTCTATTTGACCCAGAAGATTATGACATAGTGATCAAATGTAGAAGTGATTTCTCAACAAAGAACTTCAATATTAAAGATGGAGATATAGTTATACCTGCATGGAAAGTCCATCCTGGTCCATGCGAACCAGAAGATTCATATGTTGATTACTTCGCTCATGGCAAAGGTTACTGGATGAAGCAATACTTCAAATTTTATGAGAAAATAAAAGAGATGCATGATAATGATTGGGGAGATGTCTCTTTAGGAGAGACCCTAATCAAGTCATACATCGACAGATATATTGGAAAGAACCATATCAAGTTTGATTATGATATGGATTGGATGCTCAGGAATGAAATGTGGGCATCAGATTATAGGAGATTGTTTGAGATTGGGGATCCTGATAAACTACTCAAAGTTCCAGCCACTGAGAAGGATGCGTTGATCCTTGATGATAGTCTGGATTCTGTGGGTTCAAAGTAACCCTAATATCACCAGGAATCACTAACCTCTCTTCTTTTCTCTCAGAGATCTTTTGAGTAAAATGCCCAATCTTACTTGGAAAAATTACAATACTTCCTTCAATGGGTGTAATGCCATAAACATTGCAGTTATATTTGTTATATTCAGTAATTAGATTTTTCTTAATTGACTCAGTAAACATATCTCCAACGCATTCATTGGGATTTTTTTCTTGAGCAATGCAAAACCTATCAGATGTCTCTCCAGTATTTACATAGTAAACAAAACTCAAATCAGATGCATTGTGATTATGAGGTTTAACTGAAGGTGTGGCATCATCCTTATGATACCCAACCCAGGATTTAATGATGTGATAGTCTAACTTTGAATGATCAACTTTTAAATAATCAAAATAATTATCTACATGTTGCCGAAGTTCTTCAAAAAACGGTTTGCATGATACCTTTTGATGTGCAAAAATTCTTCCAGAATATTCTGGACTTTCGTTTTGATATCCATCAAACCAATAATCACGAAGTTCATCAATATGCTTTTTGATTTCTTCATGACACTCTACCATTCCCTGATACACAATCGTAGGGAATGCTTCATGTACTCGATGCATCAGATACCATTAATATTATATTCTCTATTATCTCCTGGATAGTCCTCTGGTGTCAAGCCCTCATACTCAGGAATATTTTTAGTTGTATCCTTACGTTCACCAAATACAACATAATCACAATTAATACCAGTTCCTGCATTATTTTTAATAATAATCCTATTTCCCCACTCAATCTTATAAACAAATAATTCTTGCCAATGTCCATTTGGAGTTAGATTAACAGATATATTATCCATATCAACTAAATCTTTCCAATAATAAGGAAGTTCAATATAAGATTGATTGACTAATTTACCTTTAATATACACATCCGCAGTTGGTCCCTCAAGAGTAATATACCTAAGACGATGATTTTCTTTAGATGGGTGCTTAATGTCAAATGATTTTTTAGCATCCCAAATTGCAGATTTTGCATTTAGAGAGGATACTGCAGAACTTACAATATCTGATGCCTGAACAATGGCATCTGCCTTAATATTACCACATAATATATTGTAATGAATCCAAGGTGTACATGCCTCAGCAGGATAATTTGGATCACCAGTTGTTGCTTTTAACAAATAATCATATTTGCTTGAAAAAGGACCACTGATACCTTCATCTGCACATCCCGTGGTATTACTTGCCTGTGGAATAAATTCTGCCATAATTACCTCTTAGTATCATAATGATATCCAGATACCGAATACTCGTCGTTATTACCTGGATAGTCTGCTGGGGTTGTACCCTCGTATTCTGGAATTAGTTTCTCACCATCTACTCGCTCACCATAAACATGATAATGACAGTTAATAGGTCTAGAAGAGTGTAGAAAAACTTTATTGTCTTCAATTTTATGAACTATAATATCTTGATGAATTCCAACTGGAGTAATAGATACTGTAATTGAATCAGGATCTACCAATTCTCCCCAATATTCTGGAAGTTCAATTACACTATCATTCTTCAATTTACCTCTTATGTATACGTCATTTGTTGGTCCTTCAGGACAAGTGTGACGCAATCTCCAACCTTCCTTTGTTGGATGAGGAATATCAAAATTCTTTTTAGCAGATAATATATGACCACCACAGCGAGACATAACTTCTCCCTGAGCAATAATATTCATCCCAGCATTAATGCTCTGAGCGGTGTCTATGACACCTAAAAATGCTGCTGGTCCATCTACAGCAAGTGAATATGGATTATTAATCCCAGTACACAAAGCACCAGGAATAAGTGGCGGAATTATCATGTCACCATTCCGACATGGACCAATCATTACAGTCGCTGTTAAGAATGGTGGAATAGTCCCAAAAACAGATGGACCCTCCATAAAAGAACCACCCCTAATCTGTAAAGGACCCTTACCCAACACAAGACTGGGATCGCCCTGACCCACATACAAAGTTTTCTTTACTTCTAAATCGGGTACTTTCATCCTAAAAATCCTCCAAGTCTTTGCTGTGTTTCAAATAATGATGCTCCTTTTGATGGTTTTATTGTTGTAGAGGCATCTGCACAATCAACTAAACCACCGTAAAAATTTAACGAACTGCTTCCAACTAGTTCACATGTCCCTGAAGATATAAATTTAGCAACGGAATCAGCATTAATCTCTACATTCTTAGATTTTATACTAACTTTTTCATTAGCATCAATACTAATGTTTCCATTTTTATTGTTAAACCCTGTTGCCTTTATATCAACATCTCGGGCTTCTATCCTAATCCTACCCATAGGTGCTCTTAATACAATGTCACCTCTTGCAGCACTTAGCATATACGATACGTCATTAACAGGAACTTCGCCACAATGTACCTGATATACACCAGGACACCTATTAATAGTTCCTCCCTTCATTTTACCAGAAGACATGAACATTGTATAGTGCTCAGATGCTTGCGCTGGTTCTCCATTACGAATCAACACTCCAGCATATGTACTATTTGGACTTATATGACCAAATTTTATATGACCATAGTCATTTCCCAATTCGATTGGGTTATGTATTCTTGGTTTTCCCATAATTACCTAGAGTTAATATCCATACCCACCACCTGATGGTGGAGATGGTGGTGGTGCAGATGGTGGAGATGGTGGTGGTGCAGATGGCGGTGATGGTGGCGGTGCCGATGGAGGTGCTGGTGACGGTGCCGATGGCGGTGCTGGTGACGGAGATGGAGATGGTGCAGATGAAGTTGTAGATGATTCAGGTGCAGATGCAGATGATTGTTCAGAATTAGTATCCATCATAGGAGCAGAGAACTGCTCAGATTGTCTAGATGTTGTACCGTAAGTAGATGAAGTACTAGTTTCTTGACTTGACATTGTTGAGGAACCTTGCCCCATATTCTGAGTAAGAACTCCATTTATCCAAGCAAATCTTTGGTCAGCGTATTGCAAACTTTCAGATGCAGTTTCGTAAATATATGGATGAGGTCTACCCTGATAAGATTCATGGGTTCTACCAGTCATCTTACGTCCCATATGAGTATGGAATGGTCCATAATATGGTTGTCCATTAACAAATCCGACAAAAGATTGACCTTCAATATTTCCAACACAATCAACAACAGATACAACTGATTTAAGAATATCGTCACCGTAAATTGTCCCTTCTGTATCATCACCAATTCTCTCTACACAAAGAATTGGATTTAAAATAGCATTATATCCAGTTTCAGATTCAATATAAATTTCTGGTCTCTCTACAAATCCTCTACCTGGTTTTAATATTTTCAGAGAATCCAAAACCCCGAAAGGTCCAAATTTAGGAATTACTTCAGCACCATTACTTGGTTTGATGACAACCTTATCTCCATCAGAGTAATTAACCCCAGAATTTTCAATATCAATACCACAAAGAACAAGAATAACTGGATAACTACCAACATTTAATGTTGGGAATGCATTTACATCAGTCTCACCATTTAAACCAGTACCTGGTATCTTAGTTATTCCCTTAAGTCTTCCCAACCTTTCATCATTACTCTCACCAATCCCAGGACCGTTAATACCACCACCATCAGAATTTGATCTTCCGCCAGATCCCCCAGGATAAATTCCAGGAGTAATTATGACTCCACCACCAGAAGGACCACCAATAATATTCCGATCATCTGGGGTAATAATAATGTCTCCTCCACCAGATCCCGAATCACCACCACCTCCTCCATCACCACCATCATCATCACCACCATCTCCTGGTGTCACTGGATTAATAATATCATTACTAGTTCCTGGTGGATATTTTTCCCACTTACCGTCTCCCCTCTTAATTACAGTCCAATCTTTTGGTGCCCAAGTTCTATTATCTCCACCAAGATCACCATTAGGTCCAGGCAAATATCCAGATCCTGGATCTTCGATTATAACTCTTCTAATTCGTTTTGTTGGAACACCACCCTCACCAGTTCCACCATCAGGCTCCATTTCAACTCTAACTCTACTACCACTACCTTTACCACAATTATCAGATATATCTACAAATGGTGCTTTTGAATATCCAATCCCAGGTGCTATCAAATCAACTCCAAGAAGGTCTCCAGCAGCACTAACTATTGCATTTCCTCTTCCTCCAGATCCTCCACCACCCCAAAAAGTTACTTGAGGTGGACCACAAAATACAGGACCAACATTACACCCATTTGCAGCATTTACTGCACCATCAATTAGCTCGCCAAAATCAATACTAGCAATATTATCAATATCAACCAAATTTGCAGCATTTGCAGCTAGACTTTTTGCACTACTAATGATCCCTTCTATGTTAAAAGTAGTTGGAGGTTTTGATCCTTCAAAAATATTCCACTCTTTTGTTTCTGGACATTCTTGGTCTTCTTCACATGCAAGAAAACCTGCAATTTGACCCAAAATTCCCAGAATTCCATTTACAAGACTAAATGCCCCACCAATCAAAGAAGATAAAGAACCAATAATAGAATCAATAGCACCACTTAAAGCACCTAAAGTATTGCCAAGAAGTGATCCAACAAAGTTCTGAACGGCACATGCAGGTACATTTATATACCTATCCAACATTTTACTAAGGAAATTGCCAACAAGACCTTTCAGATTGCCGATCATCTTATTAAAAAGACAGACAATTAACTCAATAATAGCATCCTTTGCAACCTTTGCCTTAGCCCTATCTGGTGGATTAATTAACTCATATAGTTTTTTAGTTTGTTTGTTTATCTCCTCCTCAACAAATTTTCTAATGTTTTTAAATAAGTCCTTCAACCCAAGTGACACAAACTCAGACGCTACACTAATCTGTTCCTGAATCCATTCTTGCTTCTCAGAAATCCACCCCTGAGCAGCACTCTGCCATGTATTAAGTTGGTTAGTTGCTCTCTCAATCTTTGCAATCAATTCTTGCATAGACTTCTGAATAGAAGTCATAGGAACCTTTTCACAGGCAGTCGGAGATTGTAAAGCATATGCAGGTTCCTGCATCATAGTGGTATCCGACAAAGATGCCAAATTAGGATAAAACGCACCCTCATAAGGTTTTGATTGAATATTGGGAATAGAATATCCCGCAATTATATCAGTAGCTGTAAATCCACTAAAAGGAAGAAATCCATTATTGTCTGGTTGTTTTCTGGGAAGAAGCAGATGGTCATTATTACCAATCGTTCCAATATGCATTGGACCAGATTTGGTTACAGGATCAATCCACATCCCCCATATATGTGTACCCTGAGTTATACCAACCGACCCACCAGTTCTTTTATGTCCACTTCCAAAACTACCAAGATTTATTTGCACCCAAGGAAGTTGTGCATCAGGATATTCTGTTTTGTCCGCAGGATGAATTCCTTCAATACGAACCTTAACTCTAAATGCATAATTTTTTATACCCTCTCTCCCATCCAACAGTTCAGTGTCTCTTTCCCAGGTTTCTCTAGGAGCGACAATACCCTGCCAATAGTTGTAAGGTTGATCAGATGTAAAAAGTGGATTAAATATACTTCCTTGGGGCATTTAAATCAATCCTCGTATACCAAACATTCTGGTTCTGATGGATTTGCATCACAATATAATTCTAGAGGTGTGGGATCATGATGATCTCCTGCTTCAATCTCTTTTTTATGATGTTCCACGTAATCTTCCAATTCATGCAATTCGCCTTCAATATGGCGACGTTGATTTGGAGAGATCATAGGATTGTCTAAGATCTCCTTATCCTTTTCAATATGTTTTTCGATACTTTCCATAATAGTTGATGGAGTTAATGTTATTTATAGGGATTAAAGATCAAATTTTTGTATTTGTCAGGATTAAAGTTAAGGTCATTAAATCGAGGAGATAAATCAATATTTACCAGATTGACCAGTAAAATCTTTAATGTTAAAGTTACCCGAAGATCCAATTAGATTTGCCCAATTACTTTGTGATCCAGATGAAGAATTTGAAGTGTTATTTTTCTTTGGTACTCTACCATAAGAATCTCGAATTAAATGCATCTTAGTCAAAAGAGTCTTTGATGTCAAGTGAGTGCAAATATCACATATTATATACAATCCACTCAATTCTTTATCAATGCCAGTTTGATCTTTTGAACTTTGTTCTGGAAAATCACAATGTACCAATTGTCCCGCCCTTAAAGAATAATCACCTACGACAACAATTTCCACACTTAATGAGAATAATTTATTATAAGTCATTGCAGACTGCAAAATAACCTCTTCTAAGATAAGATTTGAGTCCCTCTGTTTTTCAATCTGTTCTTTAACATTTCCATCTGGAAATTCTCCTTTAGCGTCTACTCTCGTAAATCTTCTAGAGGCAAGTTGACCATCTGTTGCAAATTCAGACTCAAATTCATCATTTAATTTTGCAACTTCTGAACCACCATGAATCTTTTGCTCATCACTACCAATCTCTTGAGATTTTGTATTAAAAATGTGGGTATATGTATCAAATGTCTCCAATTTAGATCCATAAGTACCAGCAGAAAGATTTTGCCTCACATTTACAGTCTTATTAGCGTCAAAAGTAATTATCTTTCCGTCGTATCCACCAGGCAATTCTGTTGTAGAGTTATATATAAATGACTTATAGTTTTCCTCCCCATCATCGAATAAAGTATCTATTGATCTAAAATTAAATCCTTCATAAGTTTCGTAAATCAGATATCCAGCACTGCTTTCAGATGATTGAGATACTGCTTTTGTAGCAATTTCTGCTAATAGAGTAAATGGTTTCTTACCTTTACCAGCAAAATTGTGAACATTTGCGGTTGCATCCAGATTAATATTTTTTTTAGTTTTTAAATTTTCATTTAGAATTAAAGCTACAGACTGACTAATTTCTCCATCAAATCGTTTATACACTTCACATGCTAACAAATCATTAGCAATCAACTCTCTAGACACAAGATCCAGAGTAAATATAGTGTTTTCTGCAGAAGATATTATGTTACGTATTTCTAAAATATATAGATCATTATCTCCAGCAAATTTCAGTTTATTTCCTAAGTTGTCCTCAAGCGTAAGATTGACTTTCTCAGATCCTGTAAGTTTAAGATCTTGAAGAATGGCAATGCTATTCTTTTTCCCATCACTAGTATTACCAGTATCAACTATAACAATACTAAACCTGACTGAACTATCCAATATACTCTCATAATAATCACAAAGAACTACACCAGCAGAAACATCAACTATATCTCCAGATTTTGATGTAATCTCAAGTTTACTAATATTACCAGATTGTGATGCTTGAAGTGGAGTTGACATTTTTATACTTGTACTGCTGGTGTTCTGTGTTGTTGTGGAATTACGAGTGCTCTGCTATTTTGTGAAGAAGGTTGTGCTATAACTACAGGAACTTCTTCTCTAACAATTAGTAATGTAGTTGAAGGTTCCTCATAAGGTGCAGTATAAGAAACTGGTTGAAGTGTTGGTGAATTAGATGCAACCTTGGGTTTAATTTGTCCTGCTCCATGAGTATTTACCCAATTACCAGGATCTAAAGTTCCACTTCCACCATTTACACCTAAACCATTAGTAGAACCTGCAATTTCCCAATGTAAGTGAGGCAACCACTTTGTTAAGTTACCCGAAGCAGATCCACCAACATTTGCAAGTAATGCACCTGCCTTAAATTTATCTCCAACATTTAAACCAATTGGTCTATGTAAGTGCCCAAAGAAGTGATATGCATTATGCTTTGAATCTTTCCAAATCATCCAATATCCATAACCACCATCATCTGCTGAACCAAGTGTTTTATTAGCATCAACTACTTCACCATCTAGATATGCATACATTGGAGTATCAGTGGCAGCACCAATGTCATATCCTTTGTGATTTGAATTTGTATTATATCTATAACCTTGACCAGATGTAATTACGGCTCCAGACCCCTTTGCAAATGGACTGTAGGATATCGACAAGTTTGCTTGTTCTTTACCACCATACTTAACAGATCCAGAAGTTCCTGTCAGAGCAGACAATTTACTAGACCCAGGCAAAGTTAGACCAGCTTGCGTTGGCAATTGTGATCCACCAGTTCTGTTATTATAAGTATTAGGTTTATTAGGATCAGGTCCAGATGCTCTGATTGGTCCTCTTACAGTATTAGAACTAGTCTCCCTAATATCATTTAATACACCACTATTAACTCTAGAAACATCGCGATTAAACGAACTCTCAATACTTCTACCAATGTCATTAAGTCTACGATTTTTTACTGCAGGAGATTCAACAACCATACCACCTACAGACAACTTTTGAAGAAGTTGCCTTAATGCACTCATAGGAGCAGGTAAAGCAGCGTCAAAGAAAGTTGTTAGATTTTTAGCAATATCAGCAACTATTCTTCTATCAACCTTTTTTCCAGAAAGTAAATCAACACCAAGACCCATAATCTTAGCGAGCATACTATTATTTCTTTTATTAAGTCTCTTCCTAACTTTTGAAATTAAAGCTAAAGGTCCACCCTTTTTAACAACACCAAATATCTTTTGAAATATATTTCGTCCGTCAGGTTCCTTCCGCAAATTAGTTTCTGCTGGACTCTCACTTCTTGAAGGAGTGAACTGAAAAATTCTAGCACGTCTCAGTCTTTCTCGCTCTGCTTCCTTCTCCCTCTTCTTTTCTTCCTCACTACCAATTACTCCACCCTCCGCTTTTGCCTCAATACCTTCACCCTCATTACCAATAAGTACATTATAAAGACTTACTCCAATTTGATCACCAATAACACCACCAATTAATCCACCAATAGTTGATCCCGCAGCACCAAGAAGAAGATTTCCAACAAAAGGAACAACAGATCCAACAATACCACCAATGGCACCACCAAGAAATGTACCAAGTGCCTGACCTGCAGCCATACCTACAGCAGCAGCTGCTGCCTTACCAACTGGTTCTTTAAATATTAAAGTTCTAATACCAAAGTCAATCAAAGGACCGACAATAGGTATTTTACCCGCAATTCTTCTAGCACCTTTAGCAGCTACGTTTTTGCCAACCTTACCAAAAGCCTGTCCAAATCTTTGTTGGGCAGCCCTTTTACCAAACCTTCGTTGATATCTTCCCCCAAGATCCTGCTGTGACCTGGCAGCGGCGGCATTAGAGGTACTTCCACCCCTAATCATTCTTTGATTGTTTAAATTATTCCCCGAGTCAATTAAACGAGTTCCATTACGACCTACTCTACTATTGAATCCATTAACTCTATCAGTACGTATACCATTTCTGTTAAATCTACCCCTACTATTAGTTCCACCACCTCTACCACCCTTACCACCACCTAGAGGATTAGATCCACCACTAGCTACCATGGCAGCGATGATTGCAAGATTCATGAATTTTACAAATAATCCCTCAAAAGATCTTAATTTGTCAGCAGCATCCTCACCAAAAAGTTTTTCAGTTATCCCATTGACTTTATCAACAACACCGTATCCAATATCAATAAAAGATACTAATTTATCAAAAAGACCTATTGAAAAATCTACAATAAAATCAAATATTTTGCCTAATTGAATGGCTTTGGCAAACGAAAGCATCTGTGGTAGAAAATCTACCAATTTTATAAGAAGATATCCACCAAGAATTTGTTTGAAGAAATTTTTAATTCTTTCAAAAAATCCTATTTTTGGTAATTCAATTTTACCTTTTTTATTTAAACGATCATCGCCATCTTTGGACTCCATAGAGTCCTCTCTTTTTTTTCTCTTTAAATTCTCTTTACTCTTTTTCTGTAATTTTATTTTTTGAAGATTTATTTTTACACTTTTTTTAAGTATAACATGTATCTTCTTAGTTGTTGCACGTATCTCGGCAACATCATCTTTTGTCTTATCACTTACCTGACCAGATTTTTCCTTATCCTCCGCATCATCACCACCCTTTACAATGTTAACAACACCCAATACACCCTTTTCCTTCGATCCAGGTACAATCTTTGCAGAAGGTAAAGATATCTTTGTAGGTACAGTTAAGACAACATTCCCACCACTTTCAACACCAGGTAAAAGTTTATCTGCAGTTATTGCCATATCAACCTACCCCCATCAATCCATAAATTAATATATTCATCATTCTAGATTCATTTTGCTGAGAGGATGAAAAATGTTCTATCTCCCTTCCCCCAGAGGAACTAGATCCAGTTCTTTTCGGTTTGGACATCTTCTTATCCATCGATATAATATTTGCTTTTGGTGATGGAGGGGGTGGAGGTGCTGTCATAGTTCCCCCAGAAGTAAGAGTTGCTATAGGTTTTTTGGTTGGAGCAGATTTTGGACTATTTTGTGTTGGCATAACCCCAGTAAATGCCGCACTAGTACTTGAAGTAACTTGTTTTGTATCTGGTGAACCCATCATATCCTCACCAGATTCCTTAGGTTTAACCTGTGAGGGTTTTGACTTCTGACTTCTACGGAAACTAACTCTACGTTGATAACCAGACTCACTTCCAGTCATATCACCAGCAATAGGTTTTGAAGGAATTGACAGAGATGTTGGATCTGGCATTAAATTACGATCAGTATTCCACGACTTTTCATAATCAGTCATACTATCAACAGGTTTTCTCCATCCCTGCTTCATTAATTCACCAATTGCCTTTTGAACATAATCATCAAGAGTAAATCCAGGTTCATTATTCACCGCTTTAGTATGTTCAGGATGATTGGTATCATCCATAATGATAGAAGAAGTTCTCCTACCTCTTTTATTACCTTCACGTTGAACGTCTATTGGAATTAAACCACCACCCTGTGCGGTCATTATATTGCCAAAAGGTGCCCATTGAGGTTTATTAGTACCGCCACCTGCTTTATTGAGATCTAAAAAGAATGGAGCACCATACTTATCTACTGCCTTCTTTGATATTACAACCTCTCCTGGTTGTGCAATAATCATTTGAGTATCCTTACCAGCACCCCTTACTCTCTTACCAGTAGATCCCTTGACTTTACCACCCCTAGGTAAAGTTCTTTTTGTAACTTTACCTCCACCAGAGAACGCATTCATTCCTCTCTGTCCTATTTGCTCTCCCAATAACTGAGAACCAGAAGGAATTTGTCCAGTTGCCTTAGTTTCTGCAGGAGTTACTGTTCCTGCATCATCTTTAGCATTTTGTTCTTCCCGTAGTTTATCATTTCTTTGAGAAGCAAAGTATGCACCACCAAATGCAGCAGCACCACCAATAATAGCAGCTGCGGCAATAGGATTTGATTTAATTAGTCGTAAAAGTTTTGGTATACCTTTCTTGGCAATTGTTAATGTAAGTTTTGCAATTGTCCCCAAAACTGTTCTTACTAGTCTACCAATAGGATTAAAGAATAGTAAATATCCAGCCAATAATGCTGGCCACCAATCCCCAATAAATCTTATAAGACTTTGTATTTTATTTTGATTTTCTTTTTTGGATAACCATTCTACCAATAAAATTAAAACTCTTCCCAGTAATACAGTACCAAGAAAGTTGATAATCTTACCAAGAAGGTCAAATACTGGCGCAAGAACTCTTCTGGCAGTTGCCATCGTCTTTTTGATACCTGATTCTAACCCACTTTCCCTATTTGCTCTACGAGTATTCTCCTTCAGTTTTCTTTCAGATTGAAGTTGCTTACGGATGGCGGAATATTGACCCTCCATCAACTTCAAAATAGAATCACAAGTTTTACGGATAGCAGATATATTTTCTGCAAGTGACGCTTTTCTCTGTTTTTTCTCTGCTGTAGCAGGAGGCAATAATTTTTGAGGTTCTTCTGGAGCACCAGTAATAAAATTCTTTGCCTGCTTTAATGGTGCAGTTGCTGATCCAGAACCAGTGTTAATTCTTTTTTTATTGATCTTAAAGCGACCAACCTTACCCTTGATTCTCTTAAATTCTTCTGCTAGGAGCATTTCCTCTTCCCTAGCAATATTAGACTTGCCTAAGGTAGATTTAATTACTTCCTCTTTTAACAGAGACTGGTAAGTACCGTAATCAATATCAATCGCATCTTCTTCTCCAATAATTTTTAATATTCTTTCATCAACATCTTCACCAACAAGATCTTCCTCTGTAACACCATCATAAAGTTTTAGAGCTCTGGGAGTTAGATCCCCCATGGATATCATATCATCTTCATCACCATATCCCTCAAACTCACCCTCAGATTCAACTTGAGGGGGTTCCTCTACCTTTGGTTTCTTTACTTCAGGTACTTTTGGTGGTGATTTAGGTTTTGGAGGTTCTTGAGAAGCATTTACAACATAATATTCCCAAAGATATAATGAATATTGATTAAAAAGATCAAATTCCTTTATATTTTGTGGGCTAATAATTGATGGAGACGGATAATCTTTCTCAGACTTATCCCATTCTCTTAAAAATATATCTACTACTCTATCATAATCTACATCATAAGCATCCCCAATAAGAATTTTCGACCGTTCCATATAACTGGCAACGGACTTCCTAAACCCCTGCTTTCTCTTTACAAGACGGGAATAGGTAATAAATTCGGTTAAAAACTTGGGTAACTTATTGGCCATTAGCTATTTGCTCGCTGTTGGTCAGCTTTTAATTTCTCTTCTTCCAGATGAGCCTTCAATAACGCAACATAAACTTCTCTCTCCCATGGAATCAGATTCTCAATCTCAGTTAATGAATATTTATGATACTGCATTAACGCAAAATTTAATTTAAAATAATTCTCTAAATCCATATGGGAGAGGGCTATGCGAAAAAACTTGATAATCCCTCAAGAACAACTGTACTCTTCTTCTTAGTTTTTGGATTTGTCACTTGAAGTTCATGTGACAGTTTAGGCATAGTCTCAAAAAACTTCTCAATCTTTTTAAATTGAGAAGAATTCATTTGATCTAAGAATTCTACAACTTCTTTTTTACTCAAATCCTCAACCGCCCAGGACTCTTCTGCAGTAAAAACTTGACTGATACAACTTGCGATTAAATCAAATGATTGTTCAACACTAATATTATCACTAAAATCAAAATTACTTTTAATAAATTGGTCAAGAGATGGATACTTCATCTCCATTGCAAGAGTATTGTCAATTTGAATATTCTTAGAATGTTCAGTGTTTTTAGAAACTTTTATATCATCAATATCAATCTTAACTGGAACATATGTATCTTCATCATCAGGACAAAGAACATTAACTTCCAATTCTTCACCAACAGATTTGCCACGAATATTTAAAAAGAGATATTCAATATCAAAGGTAGGCAAAGACTCAACACGAATACCATCAGTTTTTATACAGTTTTTGATTACGGTTTTAATTGCCGTGGTTATCTGCTTAGTATCTTCACTCTCTAGTGCTAAAACCAGCAATTTCTCCTCTTTTACAAGAAATGGTCTATATTCAATAGTTTGTTCAGTGGAAGGCAACTCAAGCTCATATGTGGGAGTTGATATAGTAGGTAATGGCATAAATCAAATTCATTTGTTTTTATTTATATTCAATCAATGAAAGATCCTGATGTAAAATCAAAATTATTACCAAAGAATGAGTTCTCAGAAAAAGCAGATCCTGAGTTAGTATTGAATACATCTGCAAATTTTGGATCGTAATACTTTGTACTACTTAAATCGCTATCAAACGTAAAATCGAATGGAACTTCAGGATTTCCTGGAGACAAACTACTTGATCCAAATACATTAAAGTTACTATCAGTTTGACCTTGACTCCGATCAATAAAGTATCTAGTGTAACACATAGATACTGTAACTTTTAATAATTGACTAGATTCATAAGTAATTGGAATACTATTCATAGATTTGGGAAATACATCTACAAAATTGTAGACTACGGCATTTGCACCAGCAGATTTGCCAGAACCCAAATCTTTTTCAAATTTTGCAATTTTCATTCCAGTTTTATACGAATCTGGGTATTTTGCCCTTTGATTAACTTTATTTCTTAATTCCTTATCGGTGTAAGTATTTTCACCAACAATATACTTCATCCAAAAATCAAAAAATCTAATCTGGCGATAATTACTATCTAAAGTAACCAAAAAAGTCAATTCTATAGTCTCATCAAATAATCTAGAATATGCATGTCTCTCAACAATACCATGATAATCTCTATTTGTCTCTACCGTGGCAATACTAGATCCAGGTAAAGATGCTTCTATACAGGTAAGTTCAAATAATTCTCGATCAAGTCCTGTCGCAGAACTTCCTCCCTCACCACCAGATACTAAACTTGGCGCTTGTATAAGTACAGAATATACTGAAGTAAACGCAGGATTCAATATTCTACTTTTTAACGTATTCATGGATACGCCTGCATTGATCCCTATATTTGGCATCTAAATAAAGTTATTACATCTATATTATATGTAGACAACTTAATGAAGGAAAGTATAAAAAGTAAATATTACCCATCACATCCCAAAAAATATAAGGGTAATCCAAACAACATTATATGCAGAAGTAGTTGGGAGCGCAAATTCTGCGCCTGGTGCGATCTAAATGAAAATATAATTGAGTGGGCAAGCGAAGAATTTTGTATCCCATACAAATCCCCCCTTGATGGACGTGTTCATAGGTACTTTCCAGATTTTTTAATTAAAGTAAAAGAGAAAAAAGGATCTACAAAAACATATGTGATTGAAGTAAAACCAAAAAAACAAACTCAACCGCCAAAAAGAAAAACTAGGGTAACAAAATCATTTATCTATGAAGCAAAGACGTATGAAGTTAATAAAGCAAAATGGAAGGCGGCAGAAGAATGGTGCAAAGATAGAAAATTAGAATTTAAAATCATAACAGAAGACGAACTAGGAATCAAATGACCCTGTTTGAAGATTTAAAAGAAGAAGTATCTATAGAAGAAGGAAGATCTCCATTCTTCTATAGAAGAGCATTCCGAAGATTAACCAAAAGATATGCATCTCAACCAGATCTTTTTGTCAGGGAAGAAAGAAAAGACAATAGTGAAGAAGAAGATCAAAGAGACAACAATTTACTAAGAAGATTTCCCAAACAAGGACATCTTTTTATGTTTGAATATACTTCGGAAAAAGATAATGTGTCGATATTTGACCCATTCCCACTAGTATATTGCATAAAATCTGATGGTAGAACATTTCAAGGATGCAATTTACACTTCATTCATCCAATAAAAAGAAGGATTGTTGTAGAGAATTTAAAAAACGATAAGTTGAGATTGCCATATAATTCGATATCTAAATATAATGTAAGTCAAATAAGAGGTCTACTTTTAGACATTTCTATTGATGAATGGATTACTGCATCTAATTTGCCCATTGAAGATTTTGTTACCATAAAAAATGGCAAATCTCGCCCAGCAAATGTTAGAGATGTTTGGAAAAGGAATAATCGATCTTTTAGGAACATGTTGCGAGGAGCAAGAATATACAAAGGTTATGGAAAAAATGACAACCACTTTAAATAGATAACAATGGCAACTCCAACAAAAATAACTAAAGTAGGTGCAGTATTTAAGCCAGGAAAGGATAAGGACGGAAACGAAGTTGCTCTGCCTGATGCTAATGAAGATATATGGGTCTCTCCACCCCACGTACTGTCGCAACCAAAACCGAAACCACCAGAAAAAAGTAATACCAGTATAAATTTAACTTTACCATCAGATGCTAAAGCTGCTGCTAATACTAGAGTCGTATATGTTACTACCTATAACCCCAAAACAAAAATAACAGCGGTTTATGAACAAGAGTATGAAAGTATCTTAGGTGTCCCAACCCGCACACCCAAACTACTTGATCCTGATAAAAGGATTGCAACAAGAAACGAAAAGGATGGTACATATGAACCAACAAAATATGCAAAGGAGAATTATACATCCAGTACAGTCAGCAATATAGCAAATAATGCCGCAACTAGGGCAGATATAGAGCGGACTAGAGCATATACTTATCAAAATGGTTATCAGCAAATTAATAAGAAACCACCATCACCTGTTCAAGTCGCAACTGCGCTTCAAGATCCACTTCCAGTAGCAGATCCAGATGCAATTCCTCTACCAGGTGCTGAGGATGATGATGGTTCAACAATAAGAGGGGCATCTCTTAGTTCTATAGATATAAATGACGTTCAGACTGCATCCGAAGTAGCAAGTGGTCTTTCAGATGATTTAAAATACCCATCTAATAGTCCAACATATTTGGAATCAGATTACGTAAGATTCTCTGCAATTAAATATAAACCAGCAGAAGTCAGTTCAAATAGCTTTGCAATATCATACAACCCTGGCGAAGTCATAGGTGCTTCAGTATATTTACCAATACAAGGTGGAATATCAGATTCAAATGGTGTTGGTTGGAATGAAGAAGTAATAAATCCACTACAAATTGCTGGTGCCCAAATTGCAATGGAAACCCTGGATGGTGGTGGCGGTGGTCTTGCGAAAGCAGTTTCAAGAGTAGTAGGTAATGTAGCAGGTAACGCGCCTGAGGTAATATCAGCGATTAAAGCATCCGTCACTGAGTCTGCTATTGGTGCAAATATATTACCCAGAACATCAAGAGCAATATTTAACCCAAATACAGAACTTTTATTTAATGGTCCTCAATTAAGAGCATTTACATTTTCATTTAAACTTATGCCTAGAAGTGATAATGAAGCTAAGGAAATTAAAAAAATCATCAGATTTTTTAAAGTTAATATGGCAGCAAGAACAACAGAATCAGCATTGTTTTTAAAAGCGCCAAATGTATTTCGCATAGAATATATACATAAAGATGAGGGAGCGAATTCTCATCCTGGCATAAATCTAATCAAAGATTGTGCTCTTCAGAACTTTTCTGTTGACTATACACCAGATGGCACATATATGACCGTTGGTGATGATGATATAGGTGCAATGTTCTCATACAATCTCACAATGAGTTTTATGGAACTTACTCCAGTATATTCCAAAGATTATGATGATGAAAACGCAGGCGATCACCCAATCGGTTATTAAAAAATGGCAAATTATTTCAGTCACGTACCATTTCTTGAGTATATATCTAGAGATAATGAAAGGTCAACTTTAAGTGACTATACTGTTGTCAAAAATTTATTCAAAAGAGCAAAAATACGAGATGACGTATTTTCAAATTTAAGTTATTTTAACAAATATCAAATCAAAGGTGAAGAAAGACCTGATGAAGTAGCAGATAAAATATACAAAGATCCAAGTTTGGACTGGGTAGTTTTATTATCAAATAATATTCAAAATGTTTATGACGAGTGGCCAAAAACTCAACAGGCACTTGATAAATTCCTTTTAGATAAGTATGGATCTTATGAAGAATTATATGGTGGAATACATCACTATGAGACAGTAAAAACAACTACATTGGATGGTTACACTATTGTAGAGTCTGGTGTAGAAGTAAATGAAGGATTTTTCAAAGCACCAGAATATGAAATTGAATTAGATCCAAATATTGTTTTGCCCTCAGAAATTCCTGGAGATTTTGCAGAAGCAACTGCAGAGTATAATTCAAATAGTGGACAAGTAACAAAGTTGACATTAGTAAATGCTGGATCTGGGTATACTGGATTTGCTGAAGTAACAATAGAAGATCCGCCATCTCCAATAACTGGTATTGCATCTTGTCAACTAAATGTATTTCCAGATGAACGAGAAGTTGGTCAAATAACAATTACCGATACTGGCAGTGGATATAACTTTCAACCAATAGCAACATTTAGTGATCCACCACCAACAATTACTGCAGTATTAGAACCTGTTATTGGTGTTGGAGGATCTATTTTAAGTGTTGGAATTACATCTGCTGGAGATGGATACACATTTACACCAATAGTTACATTTCCACCACCACCAAATATCATTGAGAGTGCAGCTTTTATATCTGCTAGTTCATTCACAGTAGAGAGTGGATTTGAGGGTATGTTCTTAAATGCTACTGGAAAAAGACTGTTCACTGCACATGGAGCAAATACATATACTTCTGGAATTATTGAACAATATGAGCTGTCATCTGCACATGATATGTCAACAGGTTCTCTTCTTAGAACGAGAACATTAAATTTTGATGGACTAGTCTTTGAATACTGCACTGGAATCGAATTTAAACCAGATGGAACCAGAATGTATGTAAGTGGTCTTACAAACGCTGGTAATAAATTAGCACAATATGACCTTTCAACAGCATGGGATATTAGTACAGCATCATTAGATGTTAGTATATCGATGCCAGCGATGTCTGGAGTAAGAATACAAGATACTGGAGAACATATTTTTATTCTTGATATTCAAGATCCCGATAAGATCAAAAAATATCAACTAACTTCAAACTGGGATATTGGATCTATGTTCCCACTCCCAGTTCAAACAGCAAATATCTCAACTATCTGTATACCTAACGAATCTTCTATTCGTGGATTCTCCTTCAAAGATGACGGAACAAAGCTATATGTTTCTGGTACAGACAATAACTCAACATTTGTTATAACATTGACAACAGCATGGGATATTAGTGGATTATCATTACTAGGAGTACTAAACGTACAAAATGCTAGTGGAGACTCTACCCCATTAGATGTATATACAAATGCAACAGAAACTCTATTTTTTATTGGTGGTTCTATCAATAGAAAAGTTTACACTTATGATACTGATGTAACTGCAACAGCAACTGCTACTGTAGGTGTAGGAACTAGAGCGGAAACTATTTTCAGCATAAATGTGACAAAACCTGGAGCTGGATATACCTCAACACCAGCACCAGTGATACAAATACAACCACCAATCCCCCATAGAACGGCAACAGGTTATACTCTAGTCACAAATGGATCAGTCGTTGGTATTGTAATGCAAGATCGTGGTTATAACTATAGAACTGCACCAACTATACAAATAGAAGATCCACTCTCTGCAATCACAGCAAGAGCAAATATAAAAGCAGAGAATGGACTTATAAAGGAAATAAAAATTATCGACAACGGAAGAGGATATAACTCCATTCCCCAGGTATTCTTTAGTAAACCAGGACCACTATACCTCCCATCAAAAAATGAAGTATTTGAGAGAAATGGTCAGGAATGGAAATTTGACGGATTTAACTGGAGAAGAAGAATTACTTTCGGAACAGTTTATTATGATGACATAAAAGATGACTTACTAGAAATTCCTGGTGCAGTAGCAGCAACAGCAATTACAAATTATCAGTATGAAGACAGAGTAGAAGCAAATAAAAGAAGTATTTATTTACTTAAACCAGAATTCTTAAGTATTCTTTTTAATGATCTTGACGATATCATGCCATACAAAAAAGGTTCTGGACAATTTGTGTCTCAGAACCTTAAGAGGGGTGATAACCCTAGATTATATGAGTAAGTATATTAACTCTCAGCAAGTTTTTGGAAGTAACTCAAAGCATCATCCTCCTCTTCAGTAGAGTTAGAAGAATCCTTCGCCATAATATCAGGAGAATTAAATCCGCCGCTTGAAGGAAGATCGTTAAGTTCTTTCTTCAATTCCGCAGGTAGTTGAGTCTCTTCTTGGCGTCCACCAAAACTAGGCGTGAAGTTACCACGCATATCATCTTCACCCTGAAGTTCCTCATCTTGCCTACGAGAAGATCCTTTACGTCCAAGAACATAATCCAGACGTGTCTGAAGTGCTTCATAAGACTTAAACTGATCTTGAGCAGTCATGGCAGTAAGAGAATACTCCTTCTTCCAAAGTGCTTCAAGAGCGTCATCATCATCTAGTAGAACACTAGTAGAATCAAATTCAGACTTATCATAATTCCAATAACCATCAACCTTACGAATCTTCAGTTTGAAGTTCGCACCTTGCCAAAAATCAAATGGATTAATAGGAGTCTCATCTTCAAATTCAGGTTGCATTGCTGCCATAACCTTATCGAAGATTTTTTTACCAAACTTGAACAAGAAAACTTGCCCTTCATTGTGAGGATTAGTAGGATCCTTCACAACGTAAATATTGCTATAATATGACAATTTACGTTTTTGCTTACGTACAATTTCTTTGTTGCTATTATCTCCACTGTTCCAAAGAGTACGATTATATTCGGATACAGGATCTTTCTGACCTAAAGTAGTCAGAGAATTCTCGATATACCAACCACCAGGACCCTGGAATCCATGAGAGTACATCTTCACCCATGGAAGATCTTCACTATCGGGAGCAGGAAGGAATCGAATAACGGCATAACCATTACCCGTCTTATCCATTTCAGGTTTCCAGAGACGATCATCACCGCCACTAGAGTTGCTATTCATCTTCTCAACCTCTTTGACTAGTTTGGAAGTCAAAGATCCAAGAGAAGACTGTTTTTTGAGATTAGC
>Ga0187217_1000112_pt1 | contig 30138 bp, 41 predicted proteins | sample 15SPOviralmetaG_FD_130165 | JGI IMG/M metagenome (GOLD analysis project Ga0187217, IMG submission 130165) | Marine viral communities from the oligotrophic San Pedro Time Series (SPOT) site, San Pedro Channel, CA, USA - 15 SPOT_SRF_2010-09-15... | ecosystem: Environmental > Aquatic > Marine >... | reverse complement strand
TTGAAATTTAATGACATTTTCACTATTTTCTATAATTTAATACATAAAGGTTTAAAATTATTTTATTTTGTTAAAAAAAGTTGTTACCATCGGAAAAAAAGTTCGAAAAATCGTATTTTCAACATTTGAAAAAATGATAACAAATGATAACAAAAAAATGCAAAAAGTAGCAAAATTTATAAACTATTTAAATTTATAATCATTATACATAATAAAATATTTTAAATAATTTTATTTTTTGAATACATATTTATAAAATGATAACAAATGATAACTAAAAGTTGCAAAAAAATGCTTTATGTAAAATGTATATAAAAATTAATTATATATTGGAATAAATTAAATTATGGTAATAAAAATATATTAAATTTAATAAAAAAACAATTTAAGAATTTTTTAAGTTATCATTATAATGGTAACTATTGATAACTTAAAAATGCAAAAAAATGCAAATATATATGAATGCAAAGTATGTGACTTTATAGCATTTAATAAATATAATTATAATAAACATTTATCAACCCTTAAACACAAAAACAATGAAAATGATAACAATGATAACAAAAAAGTAGTAAAAAATGTAAAAAAAGAAGTTAATGTATTTGTATGTGAACATTGTAATAAATCGTATACATATAAGTCAGGGTTATCTCGTCATAAAAAAACATGTAAATTTATTATAGAAAATAGTAATGATATATCTTGTAATAATGGTTCAGTTATTAATGGAAATATGATTATTAAAGAATTAAAAGATATTATATGTCAACAGCAAAAACAAATAAGTGAATTAATACCAAACATAGGAAGTAATAATAATAATAATAATAATACTTATAATCAGAAATTTAATATTCATCTATTTTTAAATGAAAAATGTAAAGATGCTATTAATATGAGTGATTTTATAAAATCAATAGAAGTAAGTCTTCAACAATTAGAATTTACAAGAAAAAATGGGGTTGTTGATGGAATCAGTAATGCTATTGTTGAAAATATGAATAAACTAAGTTTATATGAAAGACCTATGCATTGTACTGATATTAAACGTGAAACATTATATATTAAAGATGATGATAATTGGAAAAAAGAAGAAAATAAAGATAAATTAAAAAATGTTATTGAAAAAGCATCAGATAAAAATTTTAATGCTTTAAATGAATGGAAAAATAAAAATCCCGATATTTCTAATAACGAAAGTAAACAAGAATATTTTACACAAGTTATTTCACAAATAGGTAAAACGAATGAAAATATTAATGACAAAATTATTAAAAATTTATGTAAAGAAACCTATATAAAAAATTCTAATTAATATATATATATTACTATGATACTCATTTATTTAATATCAATTGGTTATATTATTTTACCATTTATTATTGAAAATACACAATTAACCGATTATATAGGTTATGATAATATGTAAAGAAACCTATATAAAAAATTGTAATTAATATATTTAAATGACCTTTATTGTTAATGTTCCTCGTCCATTAACTATTTTTGCTATGAACAAATTAGCAGAAGTAGATTATAATGTTGCTACACGTGTAAGCGATATTGTGGCTGAAACTGTAAAATGGGCATATGTTCACGACCAGCCATGGATCGCATATTATGCTATTGATGGACTACAAATGTTAGATAATTTTGGAAGTATGTTAATAGCAATTGTCGTATGGATTGTTCAACATACAGCATAAAATTATATAAAATATATTATAAAATATATTATAAAATAATGTAAATATATTATAATATATTATACTAATGTTTGAAGTTATCAAAAATATTTATTATAAATCTTATAATTATTTAAAACATTTGGAAACTAATTATGATTTTCCTAATTATAAAATTTAAATACACGATTAATGAATTAATAAATAATTATATTTATTAATTCATATATATAAAAAAAAGGTATTTATTAAAATCTATAATAGGTGATACTTTGGTATTATATTTAATGTGTAAATAAATAAATTAATGTTTTTTATATGATTTTTTTCTTTTTTTTTCTTTTTTTATTTTTTTTGTTTTTTTTGGTTTTCTTGATTTTCTTGATTTTTTTGATTTTCTTGATTTTTTTGCTTTTCTTGATTTTTTACCCCCTCCCTCTGGCTCTTTTTTTATAGATGACAACGCCCCAGCGGATTGGGCGGTGGGGCGTGCTGGAGGAGGAGGTTCAATATCAGATTGTTTTATCGCGGCAAGTCGCTTCTCTATTCTATATACTGATACCGAGTTGTCGGTGTTTTTTACATATATCAACATTCCCTGACTTTGTGAGCTTCCATAAAATCTTTCAAGGGAATTTTTAGCTTTTTCTAATGTGATTGGTGCTGGTGTATTTATTGTTTTGGTTTTCCCGGTCATACAACTTTTATATTATAATTATATTTTTTTGTATTATTAAAGATATTATTTAAAAATTCTTTTAAATATTTTTTTCTTGGTTTATTTTCTATTGTAGCATTAATTCTTTCTTCAATACTTCCGTATGGAGTCATATCAAAATCTATATAATCAAATTCATTTGCTAAATAAAATAAAGAAAATGTTCCAAATATAGATTGTGCTATATTACGAACTTTACTTCTAATAGGGTCAATAGGTAAAACATAAAAAGGTAATAAATTATCAGAAGTTAATGAATCATATAATAATTTATCAAAATCTTTATCTTTAATATAGCAAGATAATCTATGATTTTCTTTTGTTGTAGCAATAACACAATTATGTTGAGGGGCAATTTGTATAGTATAAATTTCATAATTTTTGATTAAATCTAAAAGTTCATTATATTTAATATCTTTTTCTATGGGTGGTGGAGCTAGTCCAAAGAAAGACCAATGAGCATATGGATCATTTTCAGAATTATTTTTAGCATTATTAAATGTAGGCGATAGATTATTAAACATTTTGGATGATATTATAGCTGTATTAGATGTAAATACATTACGTCTAGATATTTCATTATTTAAATTAAATTGTAAGCTTTGGGAATTTTGAAAACAATAAGCAAAAATAAATATAATTTTATATAAATTCATACTTTATAAAATTATATTATTATTTTTATATTTAAATTATTGTCTATTTTTGGTAAATATCTTTATTATACTCTATTTTCAACTGTATAAGCTTCTACAATTTGTGGTTGTTGTATTTTTTTATCTCTTTTGCTACAGCATAACATAGTTAATGTGCAAGTCATAGTAAATAATATTAGTAATTGATTAATTGCTATATTATCTACAATAGTTTCATATAAATGTTCATTCATTATTATATATGTATTATCCATTTTATAATATATAAATTTATATTTTTTATATTTATTTATATTTTTTATATAATTTTTTAATAATTATATAAAAATAGGCTGAAAAAGGAATCGAACCAATATCCCTCATTAACTATATGAGTGCTTTGCCTTTAAGCTATTCAGCCAGAAGCCTAATGGCGGTTTCGAACCACCGACCTTCGCATTACAAGTGCGACGCTCTACCACTGAGCTAATTAGGCATAAAAAAACGCCGGCAACAGGATTCGAACCTGTGCTCCCGTTGGGAACTAGATTTCAAGTCTAGCGCGTTAGACCGCTCCGCCATACCGGCATAAAAAAACGACACCGACGAGATTCGAACTCGCGCTCCCAATGGGAAATGGATTAGCAATCCATCGCAATAGACCACTCTGCCACGGTGTCTGAATGATTGTATCAATCATTAATATAATAATTACTATTTATTTAAGTCAATTTTAAGTTAAAAATATTTAAAATTTATTGTAATAATCATATTTAAAATTAATTTATTAAAATTATAAAATGAAAGAAGAATGACGAAAGATTGAAGGGACATTAAATCATTATATATCTAATATAGGAAATGTTAATAATTTTTCAACAAAAAATATATTAAAACAACAAAAAGATAAATCTACTTATTGTTATGTATCATTTAGAATACCAATTTCAGGTAAAAAACTTTATAGAAAACAAGTTCATAGACTTGTAGGACTAGCATTTATACCTAATCCTGAAAACCTATCACAAATTCATCATATTGATAATAACCCATCTAATAATAATGTTAACAATTTAATGTGGGTTAGTAATATTGAAAATACTCAATCTAAAAATAGAAGGTGTAACATAGGTTATATTTGTATTTATAGACATCCTAATATAGAAACTATATATTATCAAGTTGGGTTCAAAAATTATGGAAAGAGTTATCAAAAACGAAGTAAAGACCGAGAGATTTGTGAAGAATGGTTAAAAAATCGTATATACGAAATAGAGAATGAGTTAGAAATAACAAAAGATAAAATATATTTATAAAGAGATTAGATTATAATATGATATTAGGAATAAAAGATTATTAATATAAAATTATATTTTTAAATATAATATGTATAAAAAAATAATGAATATAAAAGAAATAAATGTTAAGGAAATAACTTTTAATATAGATAAAAATTTAGATAAATGCGGAGAATGTTATATTTGTCTTGAAGATGATGCACCATTATCAGACTGTAGATGTAAAAATATTTTTTTACATAAGAAATGTCAGAGAGATTATTTGATGAAAAAAAATACAATAGTATGTAGTATATGCAAAACAAATTTTAATAACGTTGATTTAATAGTAAATGGTAATAATGAAGAATTACAAATAAATTGTTGTTTTTTTTTATATAAAGATAAAAAAAAATGTAAATTTGATGAAAAAGATATATTATATAAGATAATAATAAACAAAAATATGATTTATATTAAATGATATATAACTATTATATCATTAAATAACTTGTAAATCATTTAATGATACACATACAATTTTATTTTTAATAAATTGTCCACGATTTAAACCAAATAATCCTTCAAATTCGTAATTAAATAAAGGCTCAAATGTCTTTAAATATAGATTATTATTAACATAATCAGTATGAATATATAATGAAACATTATTATTTTTATTAGTTGTATTATTATAAATAACCATTTTACTTAATTCCCAAATATTAGTGGGTTCTTCAACAATATCATGAACATTAATATCACCATCTTTCATTAAAATAATAGTCATATTTATAATTTCTATTAATTAAAATAAATGAATATAAAAATCAATTTTATTTAATAGAAAAAATAATATGAAAAATAAGTTAATAAATATATGAATAAACTGATATTTTCATATTTATAAAATAAAATATCTTTTTGTTTATATTGTTCTATTAAATGTAAAGCATGATCATTACTATAAAAAAAATAAAACATAAATACTAATATATCTGTATTAAATGTTGAATTTTTTATGAATGGTAATGTTACACTTAATGTTTCACTTATAGCAATAGCCTGTAATGGATGTTCAGGGTAAATAGTACAAGCAGCAATAGCTCTTTGACTTCTTATTAATGGTATTATATACATAATATTAAATATATTTAATTAATAATTAATAGAGATATATATTTATATTAATTATTAATATATTATTAATACTATAATATGTCATATGTATATTTTATAGAATCAACAAATGGTTCAACTTATATTGGAGCAACTGTAAATTTAGATAGAAGAATTAGACAACATAATATGGAATTAAAAGGTGGAGCTGTAGCTACATCAAATAAAGTTAAATCAGGAGAATGTTGGTCATATGTATGTTATGTTGAGAATTTTCCGTGTTATAATGAGGCATTAAAATTTGAATGGAGATGGAAACAAATCTCTCGAATAATTCAAAAAAAATTTCCAAATTTATTACCAAAAGAAAAAAGATTAAAAGCTTTAAACGAATTATTAGCACTTGAACGCCCTACAAGTAAAGCAATGTTATATAGTGAATGGCAATTAAAACCAAATATAGTTTATATATAAATTAAAGTATTATATAAAAGAAATAATAATAAACAACAAATTTCAGCCTGATTATGTATATTATTTATTTTATTATATGATTCTAAATAAAAAGAAGCAAATGATGGATTATACATAGTTGCTAACATTAAACCATATATACGTGAAAATAATTTAGGATTCAATAAAGGTATAATAACACTAATAAATTCGCTAATTGCGACAGCTTTAATGGGTTCTTCGGGTATAATGTAGCAAGCAGTAATAGCACGAGATGAGCGGATTAATGGAATTAAATACATAATAAAAATATTTAAAATTAATAATAAATAGAAAAAAGTATTTATATAGTATTTATATTATTTATTGTATATTATTTATTGCATATAACATATTGTTCCATTTTCATCAGTATAACATAATTTTTTCAATTTATAATTTTTTCGTTTTAAGGTAAAATCGATTGTTTTTAAACAATTTTCACAAGGTTTTGCCATCATTAATTTAGACCCATTATTATTTGTCCTAAAAACGATAAGATTTATAGGAGACATTTTTTCGGATCTTTTTAATCTCTCAACACAATCAACTTCAGCATGAACACAATCTTTATTTTCACTGGATGCTTTATTCATAAGATTATATTGATTATGGCCAAACGCATAAAACGCACTGATGATTTAACTTTGGTGAGAACGCGACACAACCGATTTTGGCTTTTCCATTATTATTGTTATCAATTTCAGCACGCAAAGGAACAAATGTGTTCAAAATATTTTGCATAACCATAATTAATAATAGTTGTATTTATATATCCATTTCTATTATTTGTAATCAATTTTTTTTGTATATCGTCTATAATTTTATAATAAGCAATTAACAATATCTTGATACAATTGTAAAATATGACCCCCTGTTGCGTCGCCTGATTGTGTTAAATTAATTAAGGATAATACTAATATTTTTTTTATTTCTATTTTTAAATGATTATCATTTAATATAGTATTAATTAAAACATCATTTGTATGTAATACATAATGTGATATTACATCCATTTTTGGAAATATTCCAGCAATTTTTTTAACAATAAATTCACTTTGTTTTTCGTTAAAAAGGTCAGAGTATTTAGTAAGATAATCAGGACAATATGTATCTAACATTATAATATTGGTTTGTAATTTATTGGTTTGTAATTTATTGGTTTGTAATTGATTATTATTATTATTAATATTATGAATAATAGGATATGATGTAATAAAGGTAGTTGAGGGTACAATAATAGAAAAGAACGATATAAATTGAATAAAAAATTTATACATATAATAAAATAATATTATTATTTTTAATAAAAAAAATAGTAATATTAATTAATATTCTTAACATTATTTATAATTTGTTGATTTCCATTTGTTAAATCTGTTATTATAATTTGTTCTTTTATAGTTCCATTATTTGTTTCTTGTATTTTTTCTATTTTTTTATTACCTTGTACTGTAGTAGAAGATGAACGTGTAACATAATTTGTTCTCATAGGAATATTAACAGACATAGAAGAAGCGAAATTATTTCCATTTATTCTGATATTATGCATATTATTGGGAAAAGCACCAATATTAATATCACTAAAGAGTTGTGAAAATAAATCATGTGGATTAAAATTTGCGTGATTATGTTGAAATTGAAATGGATTATTAGTAGTATATTTTTCTTTGTTAGTTAAAACTTCGTATGCTTCAGAAACTTTTTTAAATTTTTGTTCAGCTTCTTCTTTATTATCAGGATTTTTATCAGGATGGTGTTTAATTGCCATTTTCCTATATGCTTTTTTGATATCTTCATTAGAAGCATTATTATCTATTTCTAATAAATCATAATATTGTTGAAAATTAGTCATAATAGATATATTAATATAATATATTTAATATTATTTAAATATATTATGAATTTATTTTATTTATTTATGTATTCATTTTTAATTAATAAAAATTTTGTAAATGTATATATAAATATAGAACAAGTAAATAAATATTTAATACATAGTGGTATAACATTTGAGGATATAAATAATAATGAAAGGATAAGATATGATTTTAGAGCATTTAATGATAATTATGAATATATAACAACTGATGAAAGTCGTAAAAATGTAACACTAATGTTTCCAAATTTAGATAATAATTTTTTAGATTTAAAAGGTTTGAATAATTTAAATAAAGAAAATAATGATATAAATGATAAAAAAAATGAGATGTTTTTAACAAGCAAAGAGATTTTTTGGGGAACAACAAATTATTCATTACAAGATATAAAAGATTTTGAACAAACATTACATAAAAAATATATAATTGGATTATATGATTGTAGACATTATGTAAATGAATTTAGTTTATGGTCATTAAATAAATCATCACCTATATGGGATTTACATAAATTTTTATAATTAAGATTATAAAAATAATATTATAAAATTGATTTAAAATAAAGTTATAAAATTAAAATATATTAATACATTTTACATAATAAAATGACTACATATTTTCTTGATTTGGTATATAAATACAGTCTTTATAATTTAAATTATTTAAAATTTAAAGATGTATTAGAATTTGTTCCAACAAATACAGAAAAAATTGTAAATCAAACATTTACCAAAGAATATTTCATAGATAATTGTATTAGAAATTTTTGTGTAAAAAATAATAAAAATAATAAAAATAATAAATTTTGTATTTCACTTTCAGGTGGAGTAGATTCTATGGTATTAGCAACTATTATAAAGATTTTAGGTTGTGAATTAATAGGTGTTCATATTAATTATAACAATAGAGATGAAACATTATTAGAACAGCAATTTTTAGAAGAATGGTGTAAATATAATGATATTAAATTATATATTAAGACAATTGAAAATATTAAGCGTTCAACTACAAAAAGGTCAGATTATGAACATATTACAAAAAACATGCGTTTGGATTTTTATAAAGAAGTTTTAAATAAAGAAAAATTAGATTTAATTTTATTAGCACATCATAAAGATGATATTGTAGAAAATATTTTTGCAAATGTATGTCGTGGGCGTTATATTTTAGATTTAGCAGTGATTAAAGAGTTTACAACAATGAATAATATTAATATTGGAAGACCATTAATTGAATGTTATAAGCAAGTAATTTTGGAATTTGCTGAAAAATATCAAGTACCTTATTTTAAAGATACAACACCTGATTGGTCAGTAAGAGGTAAATATCGTAGACGTATTTATCCATTGATTGAAGATGCTTTTACAAAAAATGTGAAAGATAATTTGATTGGTTTAAGTGTTCAATCTTATGAGTGGAATGAATTGATTAAAGAAGATATAATTAAACCATTTATGAATAAAGTAAAATTTACATTTGATATAAATGAATGTTATGTAGAATTTAATATTACAAAATATAAGAATTATCCATTATGTTTTTGGAATGTTGTATTAATGAATGTATTTAATCAATCAGGATATAATTGTCCATCACGAAAAGGAATTCAGAATTATATGAATAATATTAATAAAGATATTTGTACGCATAATGTTAATATATCAATTTCAAATAATTGTAAATGTAGTTTAAAAAATGATAATATTAAATTTGAATTTAATAAATTATAAATATAGATATAAATATAAATAAAAATAAAAATAAAAGTGAATTATTAATTTTTTTTTATTTTTTATAAATAATAATTAATTATAAATGGCGAGTATGTCTATTATTGAGGTTTTACCTAATTATTGTCCAAAAATCGATGACAAAAATAATAAAAAAATAGATTTAAATATTCGAGATTTACAAATCAAATATCCGAATGGTTGTGTATGTTGTAATGTAACATATTTACCAAGAAAGTATTCATCATTAATTTCTCAACATTTTAATACTAGAAAACATAAAAAATTATGTTTAGATCCAGCAAATGAAATATTTAAAGTTGATTGTGGTTCTAATGAAAATATTTTAGATGTATTTGATTTAAAATGTAAAGAAAATCGTGAATTAAAAAAATTAAATTATAATTATAAGCAAGAATTAGATTCCATGAAAGAAAAATATGAAAATGAAATTAAAAATATAAGAATTCGTTTTGATATTCTGCAAAAATTAAATATGGAACTTCAAGAAAAAGTATTAACAAAAAATGTAGAAACTACAAATTTAATTGATTTTTAAAATATAAAGTATAAAATATAAAAATAAAAAATATAATATATATAAATTATATTATATTTTTTTATGAATTTAATTCATAAAACACCTTCATTTAAAAGAGTAAATAAAGAATTAGAAAATTTTAAAGCAAAAAAATCTTTTATAAATTTAAATAAAAATGTAATAAATTTTTATAATAATGTTGATATGGATGTTTATATAAATGATGATAATAATGAAACTATTTTATTAGAAGTTGCTTATAAAAATAAAATTATATATGAATTAAATGCTCCAAAAGAATATCCATTTAAACCATATTCAATACGAAATTTTTATTTTAAAGATGAATTATCAAATTTAAATTATTCTCAATATTTAAATAATATTTTAAAAATGTTAAAAAATAATAATATAAATTTTAATATATTATATTTTTTTCTTTTATGTAAATATGGTATAAAAAGTAAATTTTTAAGTGAAACAAATGATAGATGTTTTTGTTGTGCGAGTTTAACATGTCATAATTTATGGAGTCCAGCATTTACAGTTAATAATTATATAAATGAATATATAGAATTAAAATTTATTTTAAATTATTCAGATATAACTGAATATAAAGAGTTAGAAAATATTTATAATAATTTATTTAATAGTAATGATATGTATTTTAATAAATTACCAAGTGATATAATAGATTATATTTTATTTTATATATATAAATAAAATGAATATAATAATAACAAGTATTATTATTGTAACATCATTACTAATATTTTCAATATATATTAATATGATTTTGCCCGAAGATGTGTTACAATTTATTGAAAAATTACCTTATTATATTGTTTTGTTGTCATTAATTAGTTGGTTTTTCTATATATCACTTCAAAGGAATGGTAGCGATAATATTATAAAGGATTCAAGTGATAATGAAGATTTAAATTCAGATACTAAAAACATTCAAATGTTTTATATGTTTATATATTCGATGTATATGTTAATTATATATTTATTTATATATTTATTTCATGGTATTAAATGGTTAATATATGCCTTATTTCAAAAAAAAGAAGAATTGGCAAAAGAAGGTAATATAAATAAAGAAATATTTAATAATAAAATAAAAAAACATGCAATTAAAATATATAAAATACTTTATATATGTATATATATTATTTTAAACACGTTTAATATAAACTTAGGAAGTAGTAGTATAGGATTAGGAACACCTGATTATCCCGAATAAAATAAAAAAAATAATAAAAAAATAAAAATAATAAAAAAATAAAAATAATATATAATGAAATCGAATAATTTATGGATTTATTTATCTATAATAATATGTATATTAGCATCTATAAGAATATCTTTAAGAAAAATATTATCACATATAGATTTAGATAAAGATATTATAGCGGCAATATTAGAATGTATAATAGGTTTATTAGCTTTTATATATTTATTATTAAATTATAAGCGAATTAATTTGAATAAAATTAATAATAATCATATATTTAATTTTATACTGGTGTCTTTTTTTACATTAATATCTTCAATACTTGTAATTTATACACTAAGTTTAACAAATAATACATCATCAATTGTAAGTATAATTAATTTTAATGTAGTATTAACTTTATTAATAAGTATATTATATTTTAAAGAAAAAATAAATATATATACATTTTCGGGTATATTTATGTCTTTTATAGGTATATTATTAATTGTTAATTATCATGATATTTGAATTTTATTGATAATATTATTAATAATATATATTTATCTTAATATATATTATTATGATATGATAAAATTATGGATATGTTTTGCGATTTTATCTATGATTATTTCAGCATTAAGTATAATATCTTTAAAAATGATTGATAAAAGTAAATATGATAATGATATCTTTATTATATTAACATTTATAATGATGGGTTTTTTTTCGATTGTATATTTATTTTTATTCAAAAATGATAAAAATAAAATAATTAAATCTTGTGATAAACAATTAATATTTTTTGTTATATTATTTGGATTATTATTAATAATTAATAATTTATGCATGCAATATGCTATGAAAATTAGTCCAAATATAGGTTATTCTCATTTAATAATAAATTTAAATGTAATAATTACATTATTCGCGAGTTATTTTTTATTTAAACAAAAGATAAATTTGCAATCATTTTTTGGAATTATAATAACATTATTTGGAATAGCAATAGTTGTTAATAATAGTAATTAATTTAAATATTCAATATTATCATAATTAATTGTATCTTTACTATTATATTCAATAAGTTCTTTATTATTAATAATTTCTATTGTTAATTCATTATTATTATTATTATTATTATTATCTTTAATATTTTTAACAGAATTTAATTCTACAAATTCTATATTACTATCAGTTTCGTCATAATTTATATCTTCATTTATAAATTTATATATTTTTGTTGCTAACCATTTTAAATAAATATCTAAATTTTCTTGTTCTCTAATTTCTGTTCCTTTACTGATTGTTGAATGCATTAAATCACTCCATAATGTATCTAATACATCACTATGTCCATAATCAGTGGCAATAAATGTTTCAATATTTAGATTTGGATTATTATTTTTTAATTTTTTTGTATTTAATGCTAAGAGAGGTATAAATGGTAATTCGAAATTTGGAAATATAGAACCTTTATATGATTTTTCAGCATTTAAAATTAACAAAAACTTCAAATAATTTAAATTGGGAGTTAAATCATTGAATATATTAATAATTTGTTTATCAAGTAATTTACTATTATCAACAGGATCTAATAAAACAGATTTATCAATATTAGAAATATTATAAACAGTTTTAATTAGATTGGTATATCCAGTTGAATGTGACATAGGAATAATTTCTTTATAATCATTTTTAATAGAATTTAAAAATTCTTGACAACATATAATATCATTTGGAACAACACTAACCGAGAAATTATATTGATTTAAAGTATTAATAAAATTACTATAAATATCAGCGGGTATTAATGAATTAGCACCAGTAAAAAATACAAGAGAATTCATATTTTTTTTTATAATATTTTTAGGTTCAAAAACTTTGACAATATTATTATTGTATACTTTTTTATAAGAATTAACAGATATAATATTATATGTTTGCACCATATGTAATAAAGAAATTATTAGTAATTTTTTAAACATTTAATATACTATTATATTTTTATATTTTTATATTAATTTCAAATAATTTATATAAATTATTTAAATAACTATTATATAGTAATAGTATTATATTTATTATGTCTAATTTAAATAGTAAAATTGTAGAACATAAATTAAATTTAAAATTATATGGATATACTATTATACCTAATGTATATAGTAAAGAAGAAGTGGATGAATATTGGGATAATTTTAATAAATGGAGAGTAAATGTTCCAGAATTAGATGAATTACATTTAAAAATAGATTATAATGGTATATTTAAACATCATCAAGTAGGTCATCAACGGTTTGCTTGGATGGCTAGAACTAATCCAAAAATATTAAATATTTTTAAAGAACTTTGGAATACTGATGAATTAGTTACATCTTTTGATGGTTGTTGTTATTATCCATATAAATATAAAGGTACTGACCATTTTTGGATACATACAGACCAATCATCTAGAAAGAAAGATTTATGTTGTTATCAATCATTTTTGAGTTTAACAAATAATAGCGAAAGAACATTTGTAGTATATAAATATTCGCATTTAATGCATCAAAATTATTTTGATATAATGAATATAGATGAACCGAGGGATTGGAATATTTTAAATAAAGAATATGTTAATAAAATATCAGATTTAAAACATATTTTAACAGTAAAAGCTGGTGATTTAGTTATATGGGATTCGCGAACATTTCATCAAAATACTTGCGGAGATGAAAATTGTATAGAAGAGAGATTAGTTCAATATTTATGTTATTTACCAAAATATAATGAAAAAAATAATGAAAAAGAGAGAAAACAAAGAAAAAATTTTTATAATAAATTGAGAACAACAAGTCATTGGCCATATCCTATGAATGTTGTTCCATGTCAACCAAATACATATAATTATTATAATGAAGATAAAGAAATATTTATAGATTATGAATCATTATGTAAACCAGAATTAAGTGATTTGGAAGAGGAAATAAATAAATTATTGTAATATTTTTTATAATAAATAATCGATAATTCATAATATAAATAAAATAAGTTAAACATATTTTATTTATATTATGAATTATAAAATATGTTTTTTGGTTTAAATAATCAAAAATTTTTAAAAGTTTTTTACAATGCACTTTTAACTGGTATGCCTAGTCTAACATATAATCCTATAAATAAGAATATATTACACGCCCCATTTACTGTTAATGAAAAATCGACATATATAAATTATCGTTTAAATAATGAACAATTTGATGTAATAAATGATTATTTGAATAATAATAATAATAATAATAATAATTTAGTATTACAACCATCAAGTATTATTTCCGATAGAGATAAAGATTATTTTTTAAGTATTAATATTTATAATTGTACGTCGCCCATTTTTGAATTTATATCAAATGAACCTTCTACAAGATGTGAAATTAATGTATATGTTAAAGATAAAAAAGATAATAAAGGAACATTAATAACGGATTATGTATCAAGTATATTATCACTTGACCCGGATAATTTATTTAAATCGGAAGGAAACATAAATTTTATTAATAATAATGAATGTATAAAAGGATATGCTAATTGTGAAAATTTTGCATTAAATTTTGATTATAATCAATATTTAAATACAAACATATATAATAAAATTAGTTCTAATTTGGTAAAATATACAGATAAAATATTTTATAATAATGGAATTTATGATAAATTATATTATGATTCATCTTTAATCAATAATAATATCATTGAATGTCTTGATTATAATGTTGATTTTAAGTTTTTAAATGTTGATTTTTTAAATGTAGATTCATTATTTTATTTTGAAAATAAAATAAATTTTGTGGGTGGATTATGGTATAATTTATATGATACAGATTAATATATTATTTACAAATTTTTATAAATAATATATTTTTTTATTTTTAATTTTTAATTTTTAAAATGTTTTTTCTGTAAATAAACGATATACAGTAAATAAACCAAAGAATAATAATGAAAAATGTATAACAAAGAATATTTTATTAATAATAATCCATTGTTCAATATCTTTATATTTGGGATTTTTTAAATATGGTTGTAAACTATTATATAATATTGAATTAAGAAGTGTAGAACAAGTTAATAATAAAACAGAGATAAATGCTAATCCAACAGTATACATTTTATTTTTTCCTCTATAAAATCTAGAGTAACCTAGAGCAGCAAATGAAATAGCCGTTGTTAATCCTACATTTCTAAGTGATGTTTGATAATACATAACTAAATCTTTAAATGTTTCTAATTTTAAGTTAGAGTTTTCATTTTGATTATTTTTTTCTTTTTTTGTATCATAATCTAAATTATAATCCATTTTATATATTATATTAATATTTTATGTTAATATATTATAAAAAATATAAAATATTAATATATTATGACCTTTATAATAAATTATTATAAACCTATATTAAAATCACATAACAATATTTATAATAAAAATATTATATTAAATACAAATTTTAATAATAATAATAATAATAATAATAATGAATTTAACACAATTTATAATCCAATTATAGGAAGTAATATTGGAATTCCCTTAAATATAATTCAATATATATTTACAAATATATATTATGATAATAATATAATAAATATTGAATTAATATTATTACAATTTGCTATTGGAATAACTACATATGGTAGTGATAGATTATTAGATGCGATTGATTATAATAATACTATAGTTTTAAATAATAATATTAATAATAATATTATTAATAATAATGAAATAATTTCAATAGAAAAGAGAGATTATTATAATTACTTATTAAAAAATATAAATTATAATATTATAACTATATTATCAAGCTATTTATATATATTATATTTATTATCACGAGAATCTGAAACATATATATTTATTTTGTTATTGTCATCTACAATTTTTTATCGAAATTTGAAAAAAGAATTTGGACAATTTAAAGCACTATATATCGGTATTTTTTGGACATTTGGTACAATAATATTACCAATTGTATATCATGATCATAATTATGATATAATCAATTATCCATTAATTTATTTACCAAATATTTTATCATTATTTGGTTCAAGTAATTTATTGGATATAAAAGATATAAAAAAAGATAAGGAAGATAATATCTATACATTACCAGTTTTATATGGAGAAAATATTACTATTTGTATTAGTCATATTGCTATTTTTTTGAGTATAATATTATTTTCTCAAAATACTAATTTTAACAATAATTTATGGTTATCATCATTATATGAATTGCAAAATTTTGGAACATTTTTTATTAATTCAAATAAAACTCTAACATAAAAAATATAATTTTATAAATATATAATTATATTTTTTATTTTTAATCAACATCTTCTATATTTACATTTGATTTTGGTTGTTCTTCTGAAGAAGGCATTCCAGAAGGCATTCCAGAAGGCATTCCAGAAGGCATTCCAGAAGGCATTCCACCTTGTTGCATATTAGCCATCATTTTTTCTTGTAAAGGTTTCATTTCTTCTTGAAATTCTTTTAATCTTGAATCATATTCTTCTTTTGAAGCACTTTGATTATTATCTAACCAAGATGTAGCATCATCAGCGGTTTTGTTTAATTTAGTTTTTAATTCATCATCAATTAATGATGACATTTTTTCATCATTTAATGTTGATTTCATCTGAAATACATTATTTTCAAAATTATTTCTTGCTTCTATTTTTTCTTTTTCTCTTTCATCTTGTTCTTTGAATTTTTCAGCATCCGCTAACATTTTATCAATATCTTCTTTACTTAATCTTCCTTTATCATTTGTTACTGTTATTTTATCCGATTTTCCAGTTGATTTTTCTGATGCAGATACATTTAAAATTCCATTTGCGTCTAAATCATATGTGATTTCAATTTGTGGTACACCACGAGGCATAGGAGGAATTCCTTGTAAAGTAAATTCACCTAATTTATTATTATCTTTAGTAAATTGTCTTTCTCCTTCAAATACTTGAACTGTAACTGCTGGTTGATTATCAGCATATGTACTAAATGTTTGAGATTTAGAAGTTGGAATTGTACTATTTCTTTCAATAATTCGTGTCATTACACCACCACTCGTTTCAACTCCTAATGATAATGGAGCAACATCTAATAGAAGTAAATCATCTATTTTACTATCTTTTACACCCGATAATAATGCTGCTTGAACTGCGGCACCATATGCTACAGCTTCATCAGGGTTGATTGAACGATTTAATTGTTTTCCATTAAAATAATCGGTTAATTGTGATTGAACTTTTGGAATACGTGTCGAACCACCAACTAATACAATTTCATGAATATTCGATTTACTAATACCAGAATCTTTTATTACTTGTTCAACCGGTTCAAATGTTTTTCTAAATAAGTCTCCGCATAATTCTTCAAATCTTGCACGAGTAATAGAACTCGAATAATCAATACCATCATATAAACTATCAATTTCTATTGTTGCTTGTGTAGAAGCAGATAAAGTTTTTTTTAAATTTTCACAAGATGTTCTAAGACGTCTTAATGATCTTTTATTATCTGATAAATCTTTTTTATGTTTTCTTTTAAAATCTTGTGTAAAATGATGAACTAAACGAGTATCAAAATCTTCACCCCCTAATCTTGTATCTCCAGCAGTTGCTTTAACCTCAAATACACCCTCTTCAATAGTTAATAATGTAACATCAAAAGTTCCACCCCCTAAATCATAAATTAAAATATTTCTTTCTTTATCATCTTTTGTATTATCTAACCCATATGCGATAGCTGCTGCAGTAGGTTCATTAATAATACGTAATACTTTTAATCCAGCAATAGAACCAGCATCTTTTGTTGATTGACGTTGAGCGTCATTAAAATATGCTGGAACAGTAATAACAGCACTATCAACTGGTTCACCAAGAAAATCTTCTGCTATTTCTTTCATTTTTGTTAAAACCATAGATGAAATCTCTTCTGGTTGAAAATCTTTTGCTTCACCTTTATATTGAGCTTCAATAATAGGTTTATTATCTTTATCTTTTACTTTAAAAGGAAAGTGTTTAATATCACTTTGAGTTGATGAATCATTAAACACTCTACCAATAAGACGTTTAGCATCAAAAATAGTATTTTCGGGATTTTGTGATGATTGATTTTTTGCCGCTGCTCCAATTAATCGTTCATTATCAGTAAAAGCAACATATGATGGAGTTGTTCGTTGACCTTGATCGTTTGCTATAATTTCACATTGTCCATTTTTCCATACACCAACACATGAATAAGTTGTTCCTAAATCAATACCAATTGCTACCATCAATGTATTAATAAAAAAAATCTTTTTAAATAATTATAATTTATATATTTTAAATATTTTAAAAAGTGATATAATATTATTTAAAATATATAATTTATCATATATTATAAATGAATACTAACATTTTAAATAATGATAATAATAAATTAGAATTATTAGAAAAAAAGATAGAAAATTTAGAACAAAAAATTCATTTATTAGAAAATATAATTATGCAAAATAGTATTAAAAATTTTGATTTAGATTTTCAACAAGTTATTCCAAATACAGAATTAAATTTTGATAATGAAATTATTAATCGTAGTATAAATATGTCTGAAACTAATTTTATAGATAGTCCGCCAAATTTAGAAAGACAATTTGGATTTAATTCAAATATATAATCTATTGATCGATACATTACAAGTATCCCCTGATATAAGTTTGCCTGATTTATCTAATCAATTAGTTACTCTTAAATTTTCATAAAAAATAAAAAATATAATAATTTTTAATATTTATATTTTTTATTTTTAACATAATGTTTAACATTTAAACTACATCTACTAATGTAGGTGGTTCTTTGATAATTGGAATATGCATTTTAGTTACATAATTATTTGTTTTTGTAAATGTAATTTCATCGTCATATAAATTAATATGACCAAATGACCAATAATTACTAGCCTTTAAATCCTTAATCACATTAGTAGTTCCAAAATATGGATGTTTTAACACATTATTATTTGTATAATTATGACCTAATGTAATACACGGTACATCGTTAATAAATACAATATGATCTTTTTCTAATACAAATGTTATCATTGACGTTGTTTTAACATCAACGGTTTCACTTAATTTATTTGGAAAACACCAATTACTATTATAATAAATAGGATGCCATGGTGTAATAGTTAATCCATCAATTAAACACATTTTACGAATATTATTTTTAATATGTGTTTCTACAACACAAACTATCTTGGATTGCGAAATCTTATTATGAATAGTCATTGTTTTTACAATATCGCCCTTTTTAATACTTTTAATATTTTTAATTTCACCATTAGCCATTGTAATACTACAAGATGAATGAAAACATCCACCATATTGATTATTAAAATCAGACATATTTACATTTCTATTAACATAAGTATTTGAACTTGAAGCATGTTGTAAACGATTAACAAGTGATGGTGTAGGTGGTGGTAAAGTATCAAAGATATCACTTGTTCTATCTACAATATCTTCAAATGTTTGTCCGCCAAATGGACATCCCTCGTCTTTAAAATTAGGTTTGATTTGTTGATTAATAGAGCGGGAAAGTTGGTCTAAATAAAATTCTCCCCAGCGACTAAAATATGTGGGGTTTGAAATAGCAATATTTACTTGTCCTTCGAGATTAATAATAAGACCACGAATTAATTTGTGCTGTGTATTTCGAGGATTTTCTTTTAATTTATTAATAATATCAGATAATTCTTGTTTTGCCATATTGGCTTGTTCAATTTTATTATAATTAATCATTTTACGAATACTATTTACAACTTCAAATCTGTATTTGTGAATATTTACATTTTCATCGTAAACAGTTTCTGTGATTTTTTCTCTATTTACAGTGATTTCATCACTTTTAAATGATTGTCCACAAATTTTATAAGTATAATAATATGTAAAATCTTCATTTCCTTGTGTATTTAAAATAATATTTTTCTCTTGTTCATTTTGAACTGTTCCTAAATCATATGTATAACAATTTGTCTTTTTATCAAAATTACTTGCGAAATCACCCATAATTAATTCTGAATTATTTTTTTCAGTTTTTGAAATAATATGTAATTGTAAATTCATTACAACTGTACTTAAAATTGTTCCTGTAAAATTACAGAACACAGTCGCAATCATACCTCCATCAGGAATATGACCATTAGCACCATTAGCATATTTAGCCATGTCATATAATAGTTCCTTTTGTAAACCATATCCAAAACCAAATGTATAAATTGGTGTTGTAAAATTTTTATTGCTTCGTAGTTTTTTTAATGTTTCAACTTCACCTCGTGCTGGTGAAATATTTGGCTGCCCATCAGTAAACATTAAAATAGCGCTATTTCGTGTTTTATCAATTCGTGAATCAAGAATATTAACTGCTTGGTCAATACCTCCCCAAATATTTGTTTGATATCTCGGTTTAATAGTATCAATTTTATCAAGTGCGTTTGCTTTATTTATTTCAGTCATTAACATTAAATCAAATACAATAGTAATTGTACTATCAAAGCAAATTACAGCTAAACGTGATGTTTTATTTAATGATTTTGCCACAGTTTTAGCAGCGTGATTAACAATATCTTGAATAGACATGCCACTTTCGATATTATTATTTTGTGCGTCTTTTGCTTCAACTGCCATATTCATTGAACCTGAATGGTCAACAACTAAAACAATATCTTGTGGTAAATGATTATTTTCAAGTTCTTTTGGAAAGCTTTCAGGATTAACATTGAATGATAACATTAAATTATTTTTTTCATTTTTTGTTAAATTATGGTCTAATAAAATGTTATATGTTCCAGTCTTTGTTTCTACTTTTTCCTTGCAACCTTGAGTTTCTTGGTGATATTTATCACATAAAAACTTTAAAGCTATATTCAATTTTAAACTTTCAATATTCATTGTGGAACGATCATGTGGGGATGTTCTATGTTGACGTAACCATCTTTCAATAGCCTCTCTTTCATATGTTTGGCCATCACTACCAGTTACTGGATTTTTCATAGGTATCTGAGTAATAGGGCATGTAATAGATTCTTCGATTGCTCTAATATCTAGCATAGATGAAGTAGAAAGATTTTCCATTTATATCATCAACATTTAATGAATTGTATTTTAAATCAATTTTTTTTATTTAAAATTGATTTAAAATTAAAATGATATTTCAAGTAATGTATCATGAGTGAATCATTAATCGAAAGACTTAATAATAGTAATAATAGTAATAATAGTAATAATAGTAATAATAGTAATAATAGTAATATTATTACTATGGAACAAACAAATGTAAAAGATGTATATGAAAAAATAGCTTCTCATTTTTCAAATACACGAGTATATAGTTGGTCTTGGATTATTGAATTTTTACAAGAAATTAGTTTAAAAAATGAAAATTCACTAATTTATGATTTAGGTTGTGGTAATGGAAGAAATATGAACTTCAAAAATTTAAACTTTATAGGAATTGATAATTGTCAAAATTTTATTAATATTTGCAAAAGTAAAAACTTAAATGTTATTAAATCTGAAATTACTAATACACAATTACCAAGTAATAGTGCCGATGCTATTATTTGTATTGCTGTAATACATCATTTAGTAAGTGAAGAAAATAGAGTAAGGGCATTATTAGAAATGAAACGATTAATTAAATCAGGTGGAAAAATTTTATTATCAGTTTGGTCAATTAATCAACCAAAAAAAACAAGACGTAATTTTAAATCATATGGAAATAACATAGTATTATGGAATAGTTGTGGTGAAAGTTATGAACGTTATTATTATATATTTAAAATAGATGAATTAAAACGGTTAATAAATAAAGCAGGATTACATATTTTAAACCATAATTATGATTGTGGAAATGAAATTTTTGTATTATTAAAATCATAATTTGATTTTTCCTTTAAATTATATAATACTTTATATACCTTATTTATATATTCTATATAATAATTTAAATTACTATCTGAATATATTATATTAAAATTATATTCTTCTTTATAGAGCCATAATAATTGTTTTAATAAATTTGGATTGTTAATACTAATTTTCATATATATAGTATTAATAAATATCATATTTACTAATTAATATTTTTATTTTTATTTAGCAAAAATAAAAATATTTGGAAAAAATATTTTATAATATTATAAAATGTCTACTGAAAATTTAGGAGCAGGAGAACAAGAAGCATTAGCTACTGCTCGCTTAGGTGATTTACGTAAAAAAGTTAATGCTGATTCATGGAGCGACAATATGGAAGTATTAATGAAACAATGGGGTGAAAAAGCAGCTGGTCTAAGATTTATGCATGCACATGCTGGTAGTAAATGGAAAGGTTTTGCTAATAAATTAGCTATTTCAGGTATTATTGTTACAGGAGTAGCATCAACAATGTCTTTAATTGCTACAAGTGTACAAGAACCCGAAGTAAAAAATGGAATTTTATTCGGTGTTGGTGGCATTGGTTTAATTTCAACATTAATTCAATCATTTAAAAAATTTTATAATGCTGAAGAAAAAGCAGCTGATCATGGTAGTGTTTCAAAACAATTTGGTTCATTTTATAGATATATGACTTTACAATTAGGTATGTCTAGATCTGATCGTGACCCAGCTGATGTATTAACAGTTTGGGCATTAAAAGAATATGAAAGATTACAACAAGAATCACCACCAATTGGTGGAGATTCAATTGTATTATTTAAAAAGAAATTTAATGACCCAAATCAATCTATACCTGATGTTGCAGAAGATAAATTTGTAATTAAAATATTTAAAGAACCAGAAGAAGAAGATGATGAAACAGAAAATATTAAAATACCAAGAGAAAATATAGAATTAGTATCAAATAAAGAAGTTGCAGTAAATATTTCCAATTAATAAATTAAATAAATAATTATTTATTTATTATTTATTTAATTTTATTTAATTTTATTTAATTTAATTTTATTTTATTTTGTATATAATTTATATTCAGGTAAACAAGTCATTTTAACATTACTATTATAAATATTTAATGTTTTACTTTTTCTTGTTCTACAATGAGGTAAAAAATCTTTATTTTTAAAAAATCGTAATGTTTTTTTATTTTTATTATTAAGCCAATAATCATTTTTATATGTATTTTTTAAATTATATTTTTTTGATTTTTTGAAAAAACGGGCAACATATGTTGGATTTAATGTTTCACCAGCAATTATGGCACCAGCACAACAACCAATATATATTGCTTCATTATTTTTTACTCTTTTACAAATTAATTTATGCATATTTGTTTTTTTAAGATGATACCATAAATAAAACGTATCTCCACCTATTACCCAAATTAAATTTGTTGTTTTTATATTTTTCTCAAATTTTTTTAAATTTTTTTTTTTACTACAATCTATATATGTTACTTCATAAGGCATATTAAAATTAAATTTTTTTTCCTGTAATTTAAAATTTTTTATAGCATTTATTATTAATTCTTTTTCTGATACATTTTTCTTATTGTATTTAGCAGTTACAATAACGGATATTTTTAAAATATCTAATTTATTATATTTTTTATTAACAATATTATTTAAATTTTTTCCTAATACATTATTATTTGTACAATTTGATGTTAGAATAACAGATTTATTATATATTTTAGAAGTCATATAATAGCTATTATATAATAGTAATATTAAATTATTAGATTAAATTTTTAGATTAAATTTTTAGATTAAATTATTAGATTAAATTATTCGTTTAGATTTAATTTTTAATCTTAATCCAAATGTAATATTTTCATTATCATTTGTATTTATAATATTTCCATAATAATCTATGATTTTAATATTAAAATTTAATAAATTTATTGCACCTTCATATTTTCTAACTGTATTTTCTTGATTATTCAATTTATATTCAATATTTATTATATTATTATTACTATTATTTGTTGATATTTTTGCCAATATTTTATTTGAAATTATATTTTTTTTATAAAATAATGCATGATTTTCTTGTGTGTTTACTATATGTTCATCTAAGCAAAAAAATAGATCATTATTATCATTATTTTTAAATATATATGGTGATAATATAGATTTATTTGATATATCAGTTAAAATTATATCATCATTATCTATTTCTATTTTATTAGAAATATAAGAACTATCATATATTTTTTCATTTTTATTAAATCCTAATATATATGCTAATGAATAGTATGGAGTATAATATGATTTAAAATCCAATTCAAAGCGATGAAATGAAATATCTTCTAACTCATTATAACTTAATTCAAATTTACTTTTTAAATTATTTGGATTAATTGAAAAATTTAAATTTCTTATAAATGATAAATCATTATTATCTATATTACTCTCTATATTATATGTGTCAAAGTTATTTAATTTATTGTTTATTTCATTTTGTATGCTAGTAATATTTTCATAATAACCATCATCTAATATTATTGTAAATTCACAATATATATCATTTAATGAAGTATCATATTTTTTTATTAAAAAAGTATTATTTGATTTACTTTTACTTATTAAAAATGGTTTTCTAAAACAAATTTCTGATAAACGCAATTCTATTATATCATTTATACTTTCTGATAATAAAAAATTCGAATTAGTATTATAACTATCTAATGAATTCTCTCTAAATAATGTATTAAAATACAAATTTTTTATTATATATACCAATTCAGTTTTAAAATTTATATTTTTATATATCTTATAATTACTATTAATATCATTTATATCTTCTTTTGTATCTTCTTTTGTATATTCATTTATATCTTCTTTTGTATCTTCTTTTGTATATTCATTTATATCTTCTTTTGTATCTTCATTTGTATATTCATTTGTATCTTCATTTGTATTTTCATTATAATTTGTATTTTCATTTGTATCTTCTTTATAATTTATATCTTCGTTGCCATTTGTATATCCTTCAATAATTCTTTTTTTTTTGTTTATATCTTTTTCGTTCATATCTTCATCGTTTATATCTTCTTCGTCATTTGTATCTTCATCGTTTATATCTTCTTCGTTTATATCTTCATCGTCATTTGTATATTCTATATTATATGTTTGATTTGTTTGAAAATTTTCAAAATTTTCAAAATGTTCGTAAAAATCTTGTTTTGGTAATATATTATCTTGTATATAGTTATTTTCATTTTGATTATTATTTAATAATTTATTTTGAATATTATAAAAAAATGTTCTTAAATTATTATTATTTTTAAAATGGTATTCAGTTAAATTATTTATTTTTTCATTTATTTCTTCATTTGTAGGATTTTCTAGACTTAATAAAGTTAATAATTCATCAATAGTATAATCATTTATATTTGTATTAAATGAATTCATTAATAAATATATATTTAATTTTATTTAATAATTAATTTTTATTTTATTAAATTTAATATCGGTAAATTTTTTTTTATACAAATTTATTAAAAATTTTACATAATCAAATTTATTATTAATTATATTATTAGGTATAATTTGAATACCGTGTCCGCGTTTACAATGCTTATTAGTTTTAAATAACAAGTATTCTAATGTTTCTATAATTTTTTTATCTTTGTTATTTAAATTATATACATTAATATGTAAATCGGATTTATATATATATCTATTGTAATTATAATCACTATAAATTCTATATTTTTTTTTACTATCTTTTATTACTAATTCATTTTTTATAATACCTATACCTTGTATTTTATTTATTGAATTATTCATTTCTAATACTAATATTTCTTGTTCTGGTAAAATCTTTTCAGTTATTTTTATTGGACTACCATATATACATCCTATTTCATTATTTTTTTGTTTCCAAATTTTATTTTCTTCAAATGTTTTATTGTCAAAACGTGTAACACATATATGCATAATTTGTAATAATTAATTTAATTTTTAATTTTTTGAAATCAAATTAATTGTCGCAATTTTTTTTTAAATAATATACACCTATTTTTATTTTATTATCAATGTCCTTATTATTAATACTATCTTTAATTATATTTAATTTTTGTGTATCATCGTATTCCTCTAAAATTTTATTATCTATTGAATATAAAAAACTATATTTTTCTATTTTTTCAAATTTCAATATATCATAATTGGATACATTATTTTCATTTAATATATTATATTTTATAGAATTTAATTTTATATAATTATCTTGTATTGATATATTTAAATTTAAACTATTATTAATGATTGGAATTTCTATTTCTAAATAATTAGCTTTTTGCAATATTTTTAGTTCTTCACATAATTTTGAAATATTATCTTCTTTATTAATAAATAACTCCATAATTATATTTTCTATAGCCGGTGATTCATATTTTTCTTTTAATTTACTTCTTATTATTGATTTTATATCTTTAAGATTGTTATCATATATTTTATCTATTTCTTCATTTATAGTATTTTCTTTTATTAATAGAATTTTTCTATCATTTAAATGTTTTTTATATTTATCTTGAATATATTCTATTAATATATTTTTTGAATCATATAATATATCCATTTTATAAAAAATAATTTATAAAATTTTAAGTATTAATAATAATAATTATATATATATTATTATTATTATATTATGAATAAAGTAATTAATATTTTTATGTATATAAAATATTTTATATATTTTAATTTATTATTAATTTCTTTATTCATTAATTATATTTATTATAAAATATTTTTAACAAGTAATAATTATTTAGTTAATAAATTATAATAATATTAATATTGATATTTAATATTTATATATTAGTTTTTAATTAAAATTTTATATTTAATATATCTTATATTAAATATAATAATGTTGTATAAAATTATTGATATTTTTATATATGTAAAATATTTTATGTATTTTATTTTTTTAATTAATTCACTATTTTTCAATTATGTTTTTTATAAACTATTTTCTAATCCTAATAAATTTTTGTTAAAAAATTTATATTTTAATATAAATTTGAATGGTGCTTTTGCTATAAAACTTGTTCAATGGACTATTACACAAATTCAATTTATAGAACATAGCAATTCAACTCAAAAATATATTTTAAATTTATTTTCAAATTTTTATGAAAATAATTATATTCATAATATTAATTATACTCTTTCTATATTAAATAATAATTTATCATTTAATTTCAATGATTATTTTATATTTGATAATTTGTTTACAATTAAATCCGGTTCTATTGCTCAAATTTATAAAATAAAATGTACTAATGATTTATATTATAATGATATACAATTTTTAAAAGATAATGAATATGCTTTAAAAATCGTTCATCCAGAATTAAAATATCAAGTTTATTTTTTTATAAAAATAATTAATTTACATAAATATCTTGTAAATAATATATCATATTTTAAAAAATATTCTTTATTTTTTGACCTTGATAATTTTATAAAAAATTTATTGTTACAATTTGATATGATTAATGAATTTAAAAATATGAAATATTTTTATCAAGAATATTATAATAATGATAAAATTATTATTCCTCAACCATTTATTTCATATAAAAAATTTTTAATTATGGAATATGTTAATGGTACATATTTTCATGATTTAAATGTTACTACTATTAAAAAACAAGAAATTTATTGTGTATTAAATTTATTTTTTAGAGATAATGTATATTATAAAGATTTAGTACATGGTGATTTACATACATATAATTGGAAAGTAATTAATCCTGATTCAGATTATAAAATTGTAATATATGATTATGGATATATTGTAAAAATAATTAATAAACAAAGTATTATAAATTTTTCATATTATCATTATATAAATGATACTTATAAATCAGGCGAAATTTTTTATAATTATTTAGTAAATAAAAATATATCTCTTCAACACTTTAATGAATTACTTAAAAATTATCTTGAAAAAAAAACAAGACAAATTATTCCATTTTCAAATGAATTGATTTTAGATATTTACAATTTTATATATAGTAATAATTATAAAGTTCACGCTGAATTATTTGATTTTACTATAATAACTTTATTACAAAAAAATTATGTATCAAAATACATATCATATAATAAAATAAAATATAACTCTTTGCACGATTATAACACAATAGTAACTTCTATAATACTAAATTATAATATATGCAAAAAATATAATATATTTCCAAAATTAACTCAATATTATAAAAATTTATTAAATGATGATAATATTAAAACATTATATCTTTATGAAAATAATTTATTTGATAATTGTTGTTTAAATAATAATAATAATAATATTGACATATAATAATAATAATAATAATAATAATATTGACATATAATAATAATAATAATATTGACATATAATAATAATTATAAATATCCTGTACCTCTACATATTTTACAAATATCATAACCAAAATTAAATCCATTATTTTTTTTATTATTTGTTATCCAACCACACCCTTTACATTTTGAACACATATTTCCTGTTTCTGGATAAATATTTTTTTTATTTAAATTTATACTAAGTGTTTCGTAATATAAATTATACTTTTTATTATATTTATAATCTTTTGCTAATGCACTAAATGAACGTTTAAACATTAAACTATTAAACATTTTATTAATTATTTATTATTTAATATTTAATTAATAAAATGTTAATCAATTTTAAAATTGATTAATATTTATTTTATATTATAAAATAATAATATATTTACTATCCAAACAAAGACAAAAGTTGATGGATATAGAAGACATATCTTCCAATAACAATTTTGAATCAAATGAATCAAATGAAGAATTATTTCATAGTTATATTGATAGATCAATCGAAACAGGTGATGTTAAATTTATACAATTTGCTATCAAAGAATTTAAAAATAAAATTCATATTTCATATATTAATTTTGCTAATACTATTTTGATGCAATTAATTGAAGAACATATTCAAGATATGGAATTATAAAAATCGATATAAAAAATATATTTATATAAAAAATTCATAATCTTTTGAATTTTTTTCTATATAATCTATTTCTTTTTGAGAGAAATTAAAATATTTATTTATTTTTTTCTCTCTAATCTCTCGTTTTAATCCTTTTAATAATGGAAAATTTTCTAATTTATTTATATTTGGTATAAATTCAAAAGCATACTTTTCCAAATATCTCATTCTATAATTTGTTACCGAAAATATAAAAATTCCTAATTTTGTTGAGAGAAAATATTGTAACTCCTCTAATTCATTTAAACTATAATCACATATTACATAATTATCTCTTGAACTTATTCCATATATACCTTCATTATCTAGATATGGAAAACCATACATTTTATGTGCTAATATTAATTTTGGTTTGTTGTAAAATTGTTGTTTTATATTTGTTAAATTATATATTAATTTTGGAAATATTTTATCTTGTAAAATACAAGTAGTTATATTTACATAATTTTGATCTTCATTTATACTACTACTTATATCATATACTTTTGTATGTTTTGATATTGTACTTGTCTTATATACTTTAATTTTTTCACTTCTCTCTATATAATATAATAATTTATTAATTATTGTAATACCTATTGTTGGTATAGGATAATTATGTTTTAATATATAATCTATATATTCATTATTTATTTTATCAAAAATTTTTATTATTTTATTAGTTCTATTAGTTCCATTAGTTCCATTAGTTCCATTAGTTCCATTATTTTTTAATAAAAAATAACATGTTGGTGTTTGTGCTTCATAATTAAATAATTTACAAGTATCATTTGTAGATAAACAAACTAT
>Ga0187217_1000107_pt1 | contig 30527 bp, 19 predicted proteins | sample 15SPOviralmetaG_FD_130165 | JGI IMG/M metagenome (GOLD analysis project Ga0187217, IMG submission 130165) | Marine viral communities from the oligotrophic San Pedro Time Series (SPOT) site, San Pedro Channel, CA, USA - 15 SPOT_SRF_2010-09-15... | ecosystem: Environmental > Aquatic > Marine >... | reverse complement strand
TTTTTGCTTGGATGCAGCGCGCGTCGCTGGCGGTCGGCGGCGTGGTGCTGCTGGTCGGCTTGGTTTTGCGAAGCCGGATTTGGCTTATGTTTGCAATGCTTCTTCTTGGGTATTTCGGCGGCTCGTTCGTTGGGGCGCGCTTGGGCGAGTCGTTTTTCAACAAGGGCGCCTAGATGATGTTCAAAAGTAGCGCCAAAAAAATGTAACTAGTTTACAAACATGACTTCCAACGAACCGGAACCTATATCGATCGAGCAGGCTGCGGCCGAGGAGGTGGCCGAGGAGAAGAAGGTGACGAAGAAGCGCAAACGATGCTTCAAGCTTCACAATTTCCAACCGGAAGAAGGACGCAAGGCGCCAAAAGGCGGCGGAAATTACAAAAGCACGTCTCCGAGCTCGGCTGCGCTCAAGTGCGCCAACCGTTGGGTTGTACCTAAGAACGAGTTCGAAAAGGAATATACATTTTTTCTGAGGGAGGTAGGAGTTGAAAAGGATCGGTGCATCTACAAATTCAAGGTGAAGCGCGTGAAGCTGCCGACGCCTCGTAAGTTTAAGCGCGGAGACTCGGAAATCACAATTGATTCAAAAGTAGTTATAGTTTAGATTCGAGCGCGGCGACGCGCGCGTGGAGCTGTTTGATGCAGTTCAAAAGGTGGGGAACGAGGCCGTGCGTGTCCATGGACAAGAAGCCCGTTTCGTCGTTTTGCTCGACGACGTTGTCAATTAATTGTTGAACTTCCTGAGCTACGAATCCGTTTTGAACGTGGCGCTGGTCCTTGAACTTGAACGAAACTGGCCGCAGCGCGAGCACGCGGTCGAAATCTGTTTCAAGAGTCTTCACGTCCTCCTTGAGGCGTAGATCGGAGGTAACCTGGACCTTGATAGCCTGCACGTTTCCGGAGCTGGTGAGCGAGGCGCAGGAGGCGACGCCGAGCGCGGAGTTTGCGGAGGACAGCGAGTTTGTCACGTTGAATGATTGGTAGGTTGTCGGGAGGTCCTCGAACGCACAGTCTCCCTGTGAATCGGTCGTAAGGACCTGGCCGTCGGTTCCGGTGGCACCGGACGCGACAATCTGGTTGACATTGATAGTTGTTTGGTCGAAGGTTGAAACGTTGTCTTGCCATTGTACGCCGCCCTGGTCGTCTGTTGCGACGAGAATTTGGCCAGGAGAAGCGGTTTGAGAGTTCAACGTAAGCGAGGTGACATTGGTGACGGCGCCGCTGGAGATTCCGAGAACGCCGTCGGAGAGGGCGTTTGCGGTGATGGTTCCGGAGGCGTTGAGGTCGCTTGCGGTGGTGGTTCCGGAGGCGTTGAGGTCGTTTGCGGTGATGGTTCCGGAGGCGTTGAGGTCGTTTGCGGTGATGGTTCCGGAAGCGTTGAGGTCGTTGAAGCTTGCGATTCCTGTGGAGGTTATGTCTGAGAAAAGGCCGTCTCCACCGCCGCCTCCGCCGTTGTTGGACCCAGTGGAGACGGGCTGCCAGTTGAGAGTTCCGATGTTGTCGACGGCGACGGGGGCGTAGCCGGGCAGGGGCGTTGACCCTGGTATTGTTAATTTTTTGGTTGCGACCTCGTTGGGGGCGATGGTGTCGATCTGTAGGTTGGCGAAGCGAACGGTGCTGTGCGTGCTAATGAAGGCGTCCTTGGTGACGTACAACGTTGGAGTTTCATCTCCGCGGGGTCCGTATAGCTCGTCGAACTCGAGATAGCGAATGGTGGCCGACTTGAAGGCGGAGTCGCCCTCCTCGTCGACGAGGAACCCGTTACCTTGTATGGACTCTGTTGTTCCGGCGGTGTTGGCGTACGTGTCGATGACGCCCAGCGAGGCCAGGGTGGATTTGTGTTCTACGTCGTCGGCAAACTGTGCGTACGTTTGATTCGACATTCTTTGAATTGTGTAAACATAAAAATCTAGCGTCTGGTGGAGGTCGGGCGTTGTCCGCGAACGGTCCGATGGAGCTCGTTGACGGCTCCGATCAGCAGGCCGAGCAGCGCCTGGTTGTTGACGCGGAGCTTTCCGTGGACGGACGAGACCGCTTCCGGGCAGCTGCGGCGCACCTGCTGCGCGGTGACTCCGATCTTTTTGGCTCTATTGTGTTTCCACTCGAACCGGACGGCGCTGAGGGCCCTTATTTTTTTGAGGGCGGAGCGCACTGTTGTCACGTTTTTCTTGAGCGAGCGATCGGACGTGATGGAGTAGCCGACAAAGGACGGCTCGGCGGTGTTTCGCAGATCCTGCTGCAGCGCCACGGTGGTGGTGACGTCGGCGTCGTTGTCGAAGACGCCGTTGGAGACCACGATTCCGTTGGCGCCGAGGATCGTGTGTTCTTTCGCTCCGGAAGGGATTGCTATCCAGGCGGATCCGTTCCAGAGCTGCAGAAGGCCGCTCTGTTGCTCGAAGACGACGGTTCCCGGCACGCGCCTGGCGTCGGAGCTGAGCGCGGCGAACTGCGTGGTTCCGAAGGAGCCGAGCCGAACGAGGTCGAGAGCGGCAACGCGCTCGTGCGCGCGCACGAGGCGGTTCGCATCGATGCTGAGCGCGAGGGTCGAATTGGTCTTGACGAGGAGCGTGTCGGTCGCGCACTCGATGGCGGCGCTCGGGGCGGTCGCATCGGCTCGGAACTCGATTCGGCCGTTGGCGCCGACGAGCGCCATCTCGGCCACGCCGGACCGGGTGCCCAGGTGCACGCCGGAAATGGAAGGGACGGCGGAGATGGTGTGCGAGGCCAGGACGCACGACTCGCTCTGCCCGTAGAGGCTGAGCGACGAGGTGAGCGCGCACGAGTTGAAGGTGGGCATGGAGCTGGTTTCGAGTCCCTGCTGCAGTCTGATGATGGTGGTTTTGTTTTCGGAGTGGTCGGCGACCCCGTTGGCAATTATGAGACCGTCGGCTGCGTCCAGCAGCGCGTGCTCCATGAGATTGGATCCGAGCGGTCTTCCGCTCACGGTACTGTTTTGCAGGCGGTCGTTTTGGATCGTCGCGCTCGCGAAGAGCGTGGACGAGTCTATGGACAGATCGACCATCTTGGCGGTCTCGACCGCGCCGGCGGCGAACTTATCGGCGTCGATGACGTCCAGCTTGGCGGTGGTCACGGCTTCGTCCTGCAGCTTGGACTCCGTGACCGCGGCGTCGGCCAGTTTTGATTCGAGGATGTGGCCGTTCGGCACGTGCCTGCTCTCGACGGCGCCGTCGCCCAGGTCGGCGGTGCCGATTGCGCCGTCTGCGACCTGGAGACTGGACGACGACGACGTCAGGTCCAGCTGGCTGGTGTAGGCGACCGCGAGCGAGACGCTGGTGTCGCTGGTGCCGCTCCTGAAGCTGACCTCGTCGGTCTGCGCGTTCGTCCCGCCCTGAAGGTGCATCGGATGCGTGGTGGAGAAGAAGAGGAACTCGGTCGACATTTCGTTGACGGCGTTCTTTGTGACGAGAGTCCCGGATTCGCTCGGCAGCGTGACGGTGTAGTTGGCGCTTAGCATCGCCGGAGCCGCCACGATCGTCTTTTTCGGGTTCGGGTTGAAATTCTCGGCCTTCTCCTCGAACTCGAGCTTGCCGGGATCGGGGCCGTCCTTGAGCACGAGTCCGGTGGCGCCGTCCAGGGTCAACCCCGCGAAGGATTTGATGGACGTCGGCCGGTGGTCGTGGACGGTGTCGATCGTGTACTGCTTGTCGCTGCTTCCGTCGTAGCCGTCGCCGTCGACGCTCACCGTCATGCGGCTTCCGGCGGAGATTTCCAGCGTGCTGATCTGCTCGGACCCGAGGGCGTGTCCGGAGATCTCGCTGTTTTGCAGCCGGTCGTTCGCCAGAGTGTTTTCTGCAAAGTTGGACGACGCGATTGTCTCGTCCGCTATCTTTGCGCTCGTGACGCTGCCGTCCTCGACCTTGGAGGTGTTGACGGAGTTCGGGGCCATCTTTGCGAGCAGCACGCTGCCGTCCTGGAGGGCGCTGGTGTTGACGGAGCTCGGCGCAAGGTGCGGCTCGCTGAGAACAACGGCGGGCAGGTGCTCGCTTCGGACCGAGTCGCTCGCAAACGCGTGGGAGGCGACCGCGTCGGGCGCGATGACCGAGTTGATGACGCAGCCGCTGGAGAAGTTGGCGGCAAAGATGCCAGCGGCCCGCAGCGCGACGGTGTTGAGCGAAACGGTGGTCGAGACCTCGTCGACGTCGACGTCGAGTCGGTCGACGGTGTTCTCGATGAGACCATCGCCGCAGTCCACGGTTCCGAGGCCGTTGATGCGCACAAAGGCGAACTCCTGCGAGGCTCCGGTCCCCTGCGCGGCGAGTGCCAGGTCCAGCGCGAAACCGCGATTCAGGTAGGATCCACCGCCGCGCACAAACACGAAATATCCCAGAGCCACGACTTCGGGGTTGCTAAAGTCGATCGCTCGCCTGAGCACAAACGTGGAGCTCGGCTTCGTTGCGAGGTAGACGCCGTTCTGGTGGCGGTTGGTCTGATTCTTGACGAGCAGCCGCATCCCAGCGCGCACGTTGGTGGAGTCGATGCTGAAGCTGGCGAGTCCGACTGCGATCGTGGCCTCGGCGAAGCCGCCGTTGGCCTCGCTGTAGGTTCCGGAGATGTTGGTTGTGGTCGCGAGATCGATCGGGCGCGCAGACGACGAAATTCCAAACAGCTTTCGGTCGACGTAGATCTTGGAGGCGACGCAGTGCTCGTCGTTCTCGGTCAAGACGTTGGAGATTCTCAGGGACGAGTTCTCATTTTGTTTTTCGAGATTCAGACTCGTTTCATTTGGGTGGAGCCGCGCAAACTGGATGCCGCCATCCTTGTAGGTCACATCCATCGAACTCAGGGTTGTCACGCGGCTCATCTCTTTTTTTTTATACAGACAAGTTTTTATTTTATGCTTGTTGCATCCTTTCGATCTTGAGGCTGAGGTCGTGTACCGCCTTGATAAGAACGCCAATGAGAACGCTCTGGTCGACGCGCTTCTTGCCGTCGACCTCGCTCACCGCCTCGGGAAAGACGCGCTCGACGTCCTGGGCGAGGATTCCAATTTGCTCGCCCGGAACGTCGATCTCGTCGATCCACTCGAAACGCTTCGCCTCGATGAGCGCCAGGCGGTCCAGAACCGGCTCGAGCGGCTGGATGTTGCGCTTCAGCGTCGCATCGGAGGTCGTGTGGACCGCGACAAACGTAGGGCTCGCCGAGGTCCGCAGATCCTGCGGCAGTGTCAATGTCGTGGTTCGGTCGAGCTGGCCGTTGTAGGTTGAATCGCCACTGATTTGGAGACCGTTGCTACCGACGGCGATCGTGTGCGTCTTTTTTCCGGAGCAGTATTCCCAGCTGGACCCGTCGTACACGCTCAGGCGGTTCTCGGTCGAATCGAAGAGCACATCGCCCGCGACCGGCGCGCCCACCGCGTCCCTCTCGGCGGTGGTGAAAGACCCGAACGTGATGAGCGCCTGCGCGTCCATGACCAGGCCCTTGTTCAGATAAATCTTCTGGTCCGCGTCGATCCGCATCGCCGTCGAGTTGGCCGTCTTGATTTCGAGCAGCTGGTTGGAGTTTGTCACGTTGATTTCGGCCTTGGGCTGCGCGGTAGCGGCCACGCAGAACCGAACGGAGGCCGTGTCCGAATTGCCCGACACGAGCGCTACGGTCGCCGCCGTGGACGCCATGCCCAGGTGCACGCCCGAAATCGTCGGCGTCGTCGCGATCGCCGCCGCCGCCAGAACCGCGCTCTCGAGCGTGGTCGTGCCGACCGACAGACGCTGCGTGAGCGTTGCCGAGTTGAATGTGACGTCCGAATCGTTTTTGAGGGCCTGCGGGAGCTGAATCGTGCGGCTGACCGACGCGGAGCCGTTGTACGCACCGGAATTGTCAATGGTGAGACCGTTGCTTCCAACGCTAATCGTGTGGCTGCTCAGAGTCGATCCGAGCGAGTGTCCTGAAATGGTGTTGTTGGCCAAGCGATCGTTGGCGATTGTTCCAGCGGCGATCTTGCTGCTCGTGATCGAGTTTTCGCCGTACTTGTCGGTGGTGATGGACGCGTTCGCAATCTTGCCGCTGGTGACCGCCAGATTGGCGATCTTGCTGGTCGTGACCGCCGAGTCCTGGATCTTGACGGTCGACACCGAGTCGGTCGCCAGTTTGGACTCGATGACGCTGGAGCTAGCGAGTTTTGCCGAGGTGACCGCCAGGTCCGCGATCTTTGCCGACGAAATCGATCCGTCCACGACCTCGATCTGGTTCGAGGCATTCTTTTGCAGCGTGATCTCGTCCAGCTTGATCTGCACGTGAACCGTGTCGCCAAACTGGACGGTCTGGCTCGTCGAGTTGCTTCCCAGATGCAGCGGCAGCGTCGTGGTGAAGGTGAAGGAGGACGTCGACAGCTGATTGGCAATGTCGTCCGTTGTCGCCAGCGTCCCCGATGCAGACGGGAGCGTGCATGTCAGATTCGCCTCGACCTGCTGCTGGCCAATAAGTCTGATGAAATGCGTGCCGTTGTCCGAGCTCTCGTAAAAATCCGCAAAACCGGCCGAGCTGTTGCCGTTCTTCAACAGCACGCTCGAGTTGACCGTCAACCCCGCAAAGCTCGGCGAGTCGCTGGAGGCGATGCCCTGCACCGTGTTGACGGAGACGTTCACGTTTCCGCTGCCGTCGTACGTGGAATTGTTGGAAAGGACGATGCTCGACGACCCCGCGGTCAGGTCGAACGTGCTCAGGCTCGTTCCCAGCTCGTGACCGGAAATGGTCGAGTTTTCGAGACGAGAATTCTCAATCGTGCCGGGCGCGACGTCCCCGGACACGATCGTTTGCGACGCGATCTTGGCCGACGTGATCGCGCCGTCGATGATCTTCGTGGTCGTCACCGAGTTGGGCGCAATTTTCGTGTGCGTCACGCAGAAGGTCTTCAGTGCGCCCTGGTTGATCGAGTTGGCAGACACGTGCTCCTCCAGGATCGCGCCCGCCGCGATGTGCTCCGACAAAACCTGATCATCCGCGATCTTGTCGCTCGTGATGCAATCACTTCCGAGCGCGTTCGTGTCGACGCAGCCGGTCGACAGGTGCGAAGTTAGAATTCCGGAGTTCTTGAGCTGCAGCTTGTCTGACCCGTTGATCTCGATCGTCGCGTCGTCCACGTTCACGTCCAGCTGGTTGCCGGTTCTCGAGATTGCATTTCCCGCCACAATCAGCCCCGTGCCGGAGAAGCGAATGAAGTTGATCGGGTCGACGCCCAACTTGGTCCCGGCGAAAAAGGGCACCGAGGATTGAGCGTTAACAACCTCGCGGTCGATCTCGAGCTCTCCGTCGCTAGCAATGGACATGACGGTGAACTTGGCGCTGCCGATCAAGATCGCTTGAAATGCCACAAGTTCGGTCGTGAAGGCCGTTCCGGAACCGGTCACCACTTTGGAATCGCGGCTGATTGAGACGGTGCCGGACCCAAGAACCTTGCTGCTCTCGGACATGACCTGGCCTGAATCCGCCTGGGTGGCGCCGCTCTCGATGAAGACAAACTCGCCGCCCGTCAGCTCGTGCGAGCGATCCGAGTCGGACGCACGGGTCAGTTCAAAAGGCGCGGCCGCGCCATCGTTCGTTACGACGTAAATTCCATTCTCGAAGCTATTCGTTTGGTTCTTGACCAAGACGCGCTGCGCAATCTGCATCGTCAGTCCATCAATGTCCACAGACCCGTTCGAAGGTCGGGTCAGCGTTGCGCCTGCGCCTCCTGCATTTCCGTGCGCGTACGTGCAGGCCAAATCAGCCGTCGTCGCGACATGTACCTCTTGTTTGTGCGATACGCCCGAAACGAGATTATCGACGTACTGCTTCGTGGCAGCGTCGTTCTCGTGCGTCGGGTGCTCGACGTTCTTGATCACCACGGACGCGCCTGATACTCCTTCCACGCGAATCCCGCTGCTCGATCCAAGGATGCGCGCCTTCACGTCCGACCCCTCCTTGAACTCAAGCCCTTCCTGATTAAATTTTGCCTGTAGGCTCATGTTTTTTTTTTAGTTTTGCCAATGTTTTTTTTTCGATTAGTATTTGATTAAATTCAGCCGTTCTAGCGCACTCATGGACGCCATCACCACCAAGCCCGAAAGGGCATCGGAGAAAATCGTCGTAAACGGCAAAGGGCCGTAGTAGTATTTTTTTAAATGGGGATAGAATTCCGACACGCGCATCGGAATACCCACGAGAGCCGATGCTAGGCCGACCCAGAGCGCGAACGCAAAATCGGTTTTTGGTCTTGAGATCGAGTCGATTAACAAAGACGCGCAGACGCCGGCAAATCCAGCGAGAAGTGCGGCAGCGAGAACCGTGTGCTCTTCGAAATAGGGCTGCAGAGCTTTGACCCAGCTTACGTTTTCTACACCAAAAAATTTAATTTTTTTCTCGGCGAGGAATCGCAGCAAAACGTCCCAGATCCCCGTGATGACGAACACGAGAACGAGCTTCTTGTAATTGATCTTCATTTTTTTTGTTTTTAAGCAATATTTTTCATTGGTTGACCCCGGGATTGCAGAATTTGTGGATTCGATCGATTTATTGTCCAACTTGTTCACGCAATTCGACCGGTGAATCACCAATCGCGGTCGTCGAATTTTTCAAATTCAGGCGCGTGTTTGATTGTGTATCATACACATAGTTCTTGACCTTATCGTTTGTATCCTCCGAAGAGTCCCCGAACAGCCAGACCTGCGTGGCGAACGCGCTGTTCGCGTCATTCAGCGCAAATGTCGCGGTGGCTGACGATCCGGTCAAACGAAACGTTTGGCCGATCTTGTACGTGTTCAACCACGATATCGGATCGCGCACGCTCAGGCTGATTTCATCCAGACTGGGTACATCTGTCGCGTTCAGTCTCGTCGTTACGACGGCCGACACAAACGAACCGATCCACGGCCTAGTAAACGCCGTTCCGTCGCCGCTCAGAACCCCCAAAAAAAGTTGGCCGTCGACATCGCTCGACGCACCCTGATCGTACATCGTCCAAGTCCCCGCGCTTGTGAGATCAGTAGAAATTCCCGTCGCGAGATCGGTCTTGTAAAAGCGAAATCGCGACAACTTCTCGGCTTCCGTATACGAAGCGCCTCCCGTCGCGAGCCCGTCGTAAAAGATCGACAGGCCGACGAAGCCGCTGTATGTGGTGAAGAAATTATTGATCCAAAAATATACGCTGTTGGTTCCGCTGATGGTTGCTCCATCCGTGCGCATGAAGACAAGATACCCGCCCCAGCGATAGCAGAAAAGTTTTCCCGTACTTGAGTTATTGTGGTTGCCCTGGCTGATGATCTCGGCCTGGGTCGTCGCGAAACTGTCCGTCTTGATGATACACGAGAATAACCACGAATTATGGGTCGATCCGGCTGTGTAGCGAATCGGATTGCTAGAATCGCCGTTACCATTTTGAACGAAATAATCGTTACCGCTGGTGAGGGTCGCCATGTTGAGGTGCGGCGTGCTCGCTGGAGACACAAGCGTGGTCCCCAAACTCGTGCGAAGAGAGTTGGGCGTGGGCGTGAACGACGACAGATTGTACACGATCAGGTTGTGCGACGACATATTCTTGTATACTTCATTGAAAACGGCCGTGTTCGTGTCGTGCAGAGAATCGCCAAACAGATAGATTTTCGTGGCAAAGGCGCAATCGTGGTCGTTGCGAACGAAATTGGAATACGTGGTGGTTGCAAACACCTTCCGGAACGAATTGCCTACTTTGTTCTGGTGCATCCAGCGAACCGGATCGCGCGTGGCGAGAATCAGCTCTTCTGCGGTTGGCGTCTCGCCAATTTTCAGAGTCGATGCGACCAAAGACACGAATTCGTTTTCTCCGGCCTGATTCGGCTGGTTCGTCGACAGAATCGACGTCGCGCCGATGCAAACATTTTCGGTAATGGCGCCGTCGCTGCCTGCGCCGTGGATGGTCCAAGCCCCGCTCGAGGTGATGTTTGCGATCGTGCCGGCTTCGAGATCGACGGTGTAAAACTTGAATCGCGAGTAATACTGCGACGCGTTGGCGGAGTTTCCTCCGGTGCTGCCGCCGTCGTATACGACCACGAGACCAAAAAAGTCGTTGTAAGTATCGAAAAAGCTGCTGTACTGCCACTCGATTCCGTCCGAGCCCCAAGATGTGGCTTCCTGGCGATAAATGCGCAAGTTTCTGCCGTATCTCCAAATCCTGAAAAGGGGGCCCGTGCCGCTCGAGAAGATGCCGTGCGTCGAATTGTCGACTCCGTTGACCTTGATGACCATCGTCAGAAGCCACGGCTGGCCGATCGACGGGTCGTACCGCAGAGGATTCTGGTACTGGCCGAACTGATTGAATTTTGCGACCGGGCTCGACAAACTCCCGTCGCTTACAAGCATGTTGTCGTGAGTGGTGGAGTTGGGCATGCTCGGAGGGACGTACGTGAACCCCATCTGCGAATGGTACGGACAAAAGTAGTGGAGAGATACCGGCGTGGCGTTGTCGGTGATTATATCCAGATACGCCAGAGAGCCTGGAGCGCCGGGCGCACCCGATTTCATGACGCCTCGCAGGTACTCGGTGCCCGAGCCATGCGTCCCGTCCTGCGTTTCGGACAGCTGGAACAAGTGCCCAGCGTTGGACGTGTCGTGCAGAGTGAATCTGTATCGTTTTCCGGCGGCAAAGGAAAGCGTCGGGTGCAAATTTCCGTCGATGTAGAATTTTCCGCCAGACACGGTCACGTTTGAGGTACTTTCGATCGGCAAGAAGCCCATGCCGGCTTGCTCGGCGGTATCGAGATGAAACGAGGCGGAGGCGGCGAGCGAGTTGTAATTTATGACAAGATCGAGGTAGGCGCCGCTCGCTCCGGGCGTGCCAACGACTATCGAGTTTGGAAGGGCGACCACATTTCCGGATACGTCCACAATGCGCGTGGTGTAGGCCGCGAGCGAGGCGTCCGAAAGATCGAAGCGGTAGCGACCTTCGGAGGTGGAAAGAGCGTTCGCGGGATACGCGCTATCCCGATAAAAGACCTTGAGTCCGGCGAGATCCTGAACTTTCAGCGATATGCTTGTGTCGGCCAACGGCGTGGACGTGAGATTGGCGATGGGAGATGCGAGCAGGGAGATGAGCGAGTAGGAGGCGGAGAGCGCGAGCTGTGTGCTGGCTTGCGACGCGGAGGTCCAGTTGGCTATTTTCGTCGAGGTGTCCGGACCGTCGCCGAACAGCCAGACGCAGCAGGAGGAGGCCGAATTCCCGTCGTCCAGGGCAAAGGACGCGGTGTCGACGGATTCGAGGGGCTTTCGGTACGGGTTTCCGACTTTGAAGACGCTCATCCACTGCTTGGGGTCGGTGCACATCTCCGCGAGCTGGATGGTCGGCGTGTGCCCGACGGAGGCGAGCTCCGTGGTAAGAATGGCGCTAGCGACAACGAAATTCCCGTCGGATCCAGTGTCGCGCGAGCCTATGCAAAAGTTTCCGCTGCCGATTTCCGAGCTGACGCTGCCGGTGACGACGGCGGTGGCGGCGGCCGAGGCCACTTGTCTGGAACTTAGGTCCACCCGGTGGATCTTGAACCGCTCGACGGCGTTCGAATTGGTGAGATTCTCTGAATTTCCGTTGAAGGTGAAGCAGATGCCCGTCCACGTGTCCAGCGGACAAAAGGACGACTCGGACTCGATCAGGACGTTCTCCGACGGGCTGGTTCCGACATCTCCGTATTCGAGCACGATTTTGCCGTTCTCCTCGTACCCGTGCGTTTGCATGTCGTTGGCCGTGAGGAAGGAAAAGAGATAGTTCTTGGTGTTCTGCGCGCTCGAGGCCGCGGGCATGCGCATCGTCAGGCAAAAGGTCCACGGCCGGTCGGACGTTCCTGCGGGCTTCCTCGCAATGTCTACGGGCGCCGAGGCAACCGGCAGCGTGCCGCTCGACGCGGCCATGTCGAGCGCGATGGTGAAGGGCGAGTTGATTACATCCACGTCAACGTGACCCTTTTGGCTATTTTCCGAAAAGTAGTACAGCTGCGGATTCGAAGGGGGCGGAATGTACTTGAGCTCGTTCTCGTCGACGCTGACGTTCTCGCTCAGGACGGAGCCGCCGTTCCATGTTCCGAAGGGCGTTTCCGACAGACTAAAGGTCTCGCTCGCCATGCTCGCGTGCGAGAAGTCGAAGGCGTAGATCTGCCCGGTGCTGAAGGAGAGCGACGGCTGCTGGGCCCCGTCGATGTGGAACTGGTCGTTTTCGAACGTGACGATGGCGGAGTTGAACAGGCTCTGCGACTCGAACGTGACGGTCGACGGCGAGTCCCACCCGGATTGAACGGCGGAGATGGTGACGCCCGTCATGCCGGCCTGGTTGCTCGCGCCGACGTAGTTGTTCAGGGTCGTCGCGGTGTCGCCGGTTTGGGACCCAAACAGCCAAAGGAAGGCCGACTTAGAGGAGTCGTCATCTCCGATGGAAAAGGTGTTTGCGGTCGACGAGTTGTCGGGCATTCTGTACGTGTTTCCAGTTAGCTGCGTGTCTATGTAGCCCTTGGGATTCAGGTAAAGCAATTTGATGGCGTCTTCGGTCAGGTCCGCCGATCCAACCTGCTTTGTGTGGCAGAGAAGGTTGATGAAGGCGCACGGACTCAAGCTGCCGTTCGTGCCGTCTTTGCTCCCCACGTAAAAGGCGCCTCCCCAGCTGGCGGTCGAGCCGCCGCCGGAGACCGTCGCGGTGGCCGGGATGTCGATTCTGCCGCAACTTTCGGGGTACATTTTGTATATGCGGAAGGCCGAGGCGTCCGTCACGCCGCCGACAACTCCGACGTACTCGACGGCAACGCCGATGTGCTGATCCGAGACGTGAAAATCGTCCATTTCGAGAAGAACGTGGTTCGCGTCGGATCCGTGCACGAAAAAGAGCGACGTGCCCTGCAGGTACAGCGCGACGCCCCGGTCTTGCGCCGAGTCGTAGTTCGACCAGATGTATCGCTTCGTTGTGGTGATTCCGGTCGCTTTGAACACGCACGAAACCAACCAGGGCATCGCATAGTTCGGGTCGTAGAAAAGGGCCGAATCCGCGCTTTGGTTGGACGCCTTCTGTATGGACATGTTTAACAAGAGCTGACATTTTTTTAGAAACTCGTCTGATAGGAGATCGTCGTCGAGACGCCGGGAGTGGGTGGAGCCGTCACGCTGGTGAGCGGATTGCTTCCGGATTTGAAGCTGTTCGACGCCATGCCGACCATTCGCATCCTGCTGCTTCGATGCTTGCCCGATATGTACGAGAAGATGTTGCTGTACACATCGGACAGCGTGCTCCCCATGCGCCACATGCACACGCTCTCGCCCAGAGTCCGGTCGCCGCTCGCGTAGCTCGTCGTGGAGTCCGAGTTGCTGATCCGGACCGTCTGCCCGGTCAGATCCTCGTCGATGTGTCGCACCGGGTCGAGCGCGATTCGTGCGATCTCGTAGTAGTCGTCGTCGCTCGTGCTGAAGTCGAACGCGGCCTTGCGTGAGCTCACGCACACGTACGCGATGTCGCCCTTGAACGTGTTTGTCGAGTTCCTGTAGTCCAGTCCACCGATAACCCCCTTGTGCGTCGTGTTCTGCGAATCCTGGACAGATCCGCTGCTCTGTTGCGTGCACTGGTCCGTCAGGTCGCTGATCATGAAGGACGGGTCGCTCAGGTCGAACGCGAACATGCGGTAGGACGAGAGCGAACCGAACGCAACGCCGTCGAACGCTATCAAGATCGACGTCCACTCGCCCATGGTGATCGTGCCCGAGGGACTCTCCAGCTGGATGTAGTCCGTGGCCGACGACCCCTTTCGAAACACCACCTTTCCAGACGAGTCGTACGCGAGGTAGTGACTCGGCCCGGAATCGACGCCCTTGCTCACGATCATGCCGGGCGACGTGTCCGGTGCGTACGCGCGAAAATAGGCGGACATTACCCAGGGCCGTCCGTCGTGGTCGTCGGCCGGCCAGTTCCTCGTCAGCAGCCTCTTCTGCCGCAAGAAACTGCTCGATCCATCGAATTCCAGCCACTCCTTGTGCTCCGTGGTAATCGCCGGGACAGACCAAACCGGTGCCGCCGCGACCGCGGGGGCGGCCGGAAGCTCGAAATCGCCTGCCGTGCTGTTCCAGAACGACAGCTTCTTCGGACCGCTCAGGGACACCGTCTTGGTGTGTGTCGTCGCCCAGAACAGACGCTCGGCCGTGTGGTCGGGGTCGACCTTAATCAGGATTTTGTCCGACAGGTAGTCGATCGCAACCACTTGCGTCCCCAGAGTAATCGTCTGCGCGCCGGCGTCGCTCGTCAAACTCAAGCTGCTCCCGTCCCAGCTCATCTCGAACTCGATGTCGCCGCCAGAAACCGCCGAAGCCCCCGAGTACGACGACGATAGGAAACCGACGCTGCACGACTGCGACGGCAGCGAGCTGGCCGAAATGTAAATTCGGTCCCCGTGCTCCGCGCCCGCCGAGATGCTAACCACAGAGTGCTTTCCCAGCGTCGTCAAACTGTTCAGTCCGGCGTAAAGAGCCTCGTCGTATCCGGCCGGAGATGAGAACGAGCCCGTGCCCATGTCGGCGTGATTCACGCAGTACGCGTGAACTGACGGGCTCTCTGGCGTGAAGTACTCGATGTACCCGTCCACCCCCGGCGTCCCGGACACCACAATTCCTGCGACCTCGCTGCCACCCGCGTGGGTGCCGTTGATCGTGCTCGACAGGCGCAGGGGGTGCCCCGCCACGCTCGCGTCGCTCATCGTGAAGCGGTACAACTTTGACGACTGCAGATCCAGTGTGTCGCCGGCCACGACGCCGTCAAACAGATACTTTAACCCCTGGCCGAGCGAGTTCGTGCCGGCGGCAACAGTCACCGCGATCTCGATGTCAAAGTTTGCCGTCGGGTACACCTCCGGCCCGCCCAGGTTCGTCGGAATTATAAATGACCCTGTCGAATTCCAGAAAGCCAGCTTCTGCGGCCCAGAAAACGAAACCGTCTTCGAGTGCGCGAACGAATCGAACACGTTGAAATAGGACGTCGCCGTCGCAGTCGCGTCCGTCGTACCGCGAAGTGTTATTTTCCTGTCGGAGCCGTCTGTTTCGTAGTCGATGGCCAGAGACACGCTCGTGCCCATCGTCTCAATAGTGCCACCACTGTCGTGCACGAAATTCAGATCCGCGCTCGCGCCCACTTCCGCTTCCCAAAGGATGTCGGAGCTGCTTGGCGCCTGCCCGTTCGGGTTTGCAAAGTACGAGCTCGTCAGAAAGCCCAACTTGAACGGCTGAGAAAAATTACCCATCGGGACGAAAATACGCTTCGCTTCCTCGGTCAGTGCCGTCAACGTGATGACGCTGTCAGGTCCCAGCGTCGTGCTTGAATTCAGACCTCCGTACGCCGGGTTGTCGAAGCCACTCGGCGTCGAATACTTGCCGTCGCCCATCCCGGCATGATTTCCGCAATAAATATACAAATCGACGTTCGAGCTCGGCTCGAACTGAATGAAACTCGGGCTCGAGCTCTCGGTGAGAATGTCCGCTGTGTGCGCTGGGCCCGCGTTGGGATTCGCAGAGAATTTCAGAGGGTGGCCCGACGTGCTCGCGTCGCTCGTGTCGAACCGATACACCTGCCCTGCCGCGAACGACGTCGCCGTCTCGCCGTCGACCACCACGCCGTCAAGGTAAAACTTATTTCCCGTCCCGTAATTGTTCACCCCGGCAGCCACCGTCACAATCTGCGTGCTGTCGGGCGACTTGTACACGCGGAACGCGCGCGTGTAGCTCTCGCTATTGTTGTTGTTCGACAGCGTGATTGTCGCCGTCGAGCTGCCGCTGCTCGTCGGCGACCCCAGAATGAGCCCCGACGTCTGGTTTATGGACAGACCTGCGGGAAGACCCGTCGCCGCGTACAGGCGAACCAGGCCGGAGGATTCGGTAATCTGGATGCTCACTGAGCTGCCCACGTCGGCGACTATGTCCGAACTATCCGCCGGCAAGCCGATCGGACCGTCGTCCACAGGAAAGACGGCGGGGCCGCCCACGTTCGACGGAACGACAAAGTCCCCGGCCGAGTCCCAGAAATAAAGCTTCTGCGTTCCAGAAAACGACACCGTCTTCACAAAGTTGAATGCGTCGAAGTCGGTCAATTCCGACGTCGCGCTCGCCGCGGCGCTCGTGCTTCCTCGAACGGCAATCTGGTCCGCGCTGTAGTCGATTGCGATACCGGTGCTGCTGCCGATCGCCTGCGAGCTTGTACCCGAATCATGCACAAAAATCAGCGACGAACCGGCGACCTGAGCCTCCCACAGGATGTCTCCCGCTGCGGGTGGCAATCCGCCCGCGTCCAAGAAATACTCGCTCTTCAAAAATCCGAATCGAAAGTTTTGCGAGAAATTTCCAGACGGAATGAAATAGCGCTCGGTCTCGTCGATGTTGGACGACAGCGAAATCACGCTCTCGTTACCCAGCGTCGTGCTCGAGCTCATCCCCCCAAAAGTCGGAGCGTCGTAACCAGAGGGCGTCGCGTATTTCCCCTCGCCCATGCCGGCGTGTGCCGAGCAGTAAATAAACAACGCCGTGTCCACGGCGGGCTCGAACTGCAAAAACGCCGGGCTGTCCTCCACGATTACGTCGGTCGTGTGCGCGGGGCCGCCGTTCATTGATGACGACAAAGAAAATGTGTGGCCCGAAAGGCTGGCATCGCTCAGATCGAACCGATATACCGTTCCGGCTGAATACGTTGTTGCACTTTCGCTGTTTGCAACCACGCCATCTACATAGAACTTGTTGCCCGAACCAAAGTGATTTGTGCCTGCTGCGACCGTCACGATCTTGGTCGTGTTTGGAGATTTGTGAATCGTGAACGCACGCGTAAACGTTTTTGTGTCGTTTGTGTTCGAAAGAGTGAAGGTCACCGTCGACGAACCGTCCGTCTGCGCAGATCCCGTGATCAATCCCGTGCTCGAGATCGACAGCCCCGAAGGAAGCCCAGACGCGCTAAACAAGCGCACGATTCCGGATCCAGGACCCGCCGTGATTTGAAGACTCACTGCGCTCCCGACGTCCTCCACGACCTCGCTGGTGTCTGTCGGCAACACGATGTTTTCGTCCATCGAAGTCGTTTCGAACTTTTTCCACTGATCAACACTGTACACAAACGGAACACTCAAATCGCTGTCGTACACAATCATGCCGTCTTCCGCCTGTAAAGCCTCTCGCTGCGACGTCGACAGCACGCGCATGAACGTCGTCTTGTTTTCCCATTTCTGCGTGCTCGCGTCGTAGGCGAGCACTTCTCCCGCGCCCGCGCTCGAGACCGCCACGTTGTTCAGGCTCTCGATGCCGTCGAGCTCGTTAATCAGGCTCGAAATGTCGATCGACACCGTGCTGCCGTCGTTTTTCGTCAATACCAAATTCGTACCAGACACGCTTCCAGACGACGTCGCGGTGTCATCCATGAGCGAGCTAAGGTCCACGCTCACACTGCTACTGTCAGTCAGCGTCAGCGTCAAAACCTTGGACGACGCGTCAAGGGAGGCCGACGCCAGGTTTACATTGTCAGACGAGTTCGTATGAAAAGTGATTTCCCCCGATGAGCTGTCATAAAACAGCGTCGACGGACCCGCCTGATTGCGAATCGGCTTCACGTACAGCGCGTCGTCGTCTCCGCTCTGCAGCGTGTTTCCTGTCGCGTTCAACACGATCGCGCGAGCGTTGTTCGAAAACGCCTTCTTGCCCAGCACCACCGAGCCAACCGATGCACGAGCTTCCGAGCCAATCGCCACGGCCTCACTTGCGCTCTCGGTGTCGTTCCCGATCGCGATGGAATCGGCAGCGGACGCGTCCGCCTGATACCCCACGGCGATGGAATTCGCACCCTGGGCCTTGCAATTTGCTCCGATTCCAACGGAAACAGATCCAGCGGACAACGCGCCCAGGCCGATAGCCGTCGATGTGGCACCAGACGAAGTCGCTGCGTCCGTCAGAACCGAAGATCCAAAAGAAATTGGCTGCAGCTCGTTCTTCCAGCTGGTTCCATCATATTTCAAAATGTGCGACGCAGACGCGCTCGATATGTCCACATCGGTGAGCTCCGCGAGCTCGTGCTCCGCGAGATCGGTGACGTCCACGCTGACGATAGAAGAGTTAGACAATGTTAGTTCGAGTGAGTTATTGTTCAAATTTCCGCTCGCGAGGCGCACGTCTGGCTGAACATCGAAGTTTTTCCACTTTGCTTCGGAGGCCACGTATTTCAAAATCTGGCTATCCGAAACAGAAGAAATATCCACGTCGGTGAGCTCCGCGAGATCGTGCTCCGCGAGATCGGTGACGTCCACGCTGACGATAGAAGAGTTAGACAATGTTAGTTCGAGTGAGTTATTATTCAAATTTCCGCTCGCGAGGCGCACGTCTGGCTGAACATCGAAGTTTTTCCACTTTGCTTCGGAGGCCACGTATTTCAAAATCTGGCTATCCGAAACAGAAGCAACGTCCACATCGGTGAGCTCTGCGAGCGCCCCTGGACTCGCGTCAGTCCAGAACAAAACCCCGTTTCCGTTAGTACTCAATAGCTGATCTTGCTGTCCTGGAGTGTCGGGTAAAACCAAAGCATAATCCCCCCCTGATCCGCGAATCGCGGTGTTTCCGATGTACAAGCTGGTATCAGAAAGAAAAAGGTGTCGAATTTTGTTTTCGGCGTTTCCTAGATCGAAGCTGGCGTTAGAGGTCGGAATGAGGTGCGTATTGAATTCAAAAGAAATCTCGTCGGTGTTGTCTATTGTCAATCCGGACGAAGCAGGAACTTTTACGCCTCCGCGAACCGTCGAAGACGCAGGCGGGATCGCCGCAGAATTTCCTGCAATCCATTGCGAAGAAGAACCGTCCCAAGTCAGAATCTCTCCACTGCTTGGAGTTGTTGAGGAAACATTGCTTAAATCTTCCAACGCCAAAGACGAGGACGATTCTGGCGACCAGATTGTGGAAATGTTCGACCCGCTTACCGAGTTAACTTTTAACACGTGCCCAGAAGACGTCGGAAGCGCCTCGGGAAGAGTCATGTTCATTTGCGATTGCGAGTTAGAACAAACAAACTTGAATGAATTCGAATTGCCTGCGTTTGAAATACTGATGGTTTTTGTTTCGAGCTCGTTCGAAAACGAGCTTTTTGAGACGGAAAAAGTCGCAATCGATTGCGACGCGCACGTAAAATTGATTTCGTCAGTGTCCGGAATGCCTGTGTTCACAGAAACTTTGGTATCCCCATCGAGATCGCGTATTTCAGACGACGAAATGCTTGTTTGAAACTGTGTGCTATCCGAAAGAGCCAGCGTCAGTTGATTTGCCGAGAAGCTGGCGGAGGTGAGCACTTTGGAATCAAAGGTTCGCTTATTTACAGCATCTTTTGCGTCGACCGGATCTTTCACGTTTTTCAAGGCTAGATCACTTCCGCTTTCTCCTGAAATCGAAAGAAAAGTTGCGGTCGAATTTGTTTTCAACGAGGCTTTTGTCGTACCGTCAATCTGAAATTCAAATCCGTCGTTAGAAACTTTTTGCGTCAGTGACATTTTTTTATTACAAATATTTTTTTAATTTTTCAAATTTCGTGATTCCAGCGCGAAAACAAAAATTTATTTTTTTCGACCCTGTAAATTCCAATTTTCGGTGGACCGAAATCGCGATTTCACAGACCTGTGAAATCACGTTTTCGATGTAGCGGCTCAAGGCGTGCACGCTGCGCCAAAATGAGCATCTCGAGCGTTCTCAAGATGATGCGTCCAAGTTCGGGCGGGAAGAAATCGCAGATGGAAAAAAACATTGCGTGAAATAAAATGGCTCGCAGAAGAAGCAGAAGAAGGCGATCCGTAAGTCGCCGGAGATCCAGAAGGAAATCGAAGTCAAGGCGGCGAAGGAGAGCTCGTTCTTCTAGAAGAAAATCGATTCACGGCCGATTCTATCGGCCCGGGATTCGCCATTTGCGTCGATACGATCTTGATTTTTAAATAAATTATTTTTTCCTAAGTTTCTCAATTTCGACGCGCAACTCATTGACCGCAGAGAAAAGTATCGAGATCAAACTTGCTTGATTTATCTTTTTCCCTCCAGAATTTTCCATGATTGCCTCTGGAAAATTTTCCTCCACATCTTGCGCGATCAAGCCGATTCGTCTTGGGGCATTTGAGTCGCTTTTCCACAAGAAGCTTTTCGCCTTGATGTTGTTCATTTTGTGTAGAACGCCGCCAATCCCGCGTATGTCTTTCTTTAGATTTCTGTCTGAGCTCGTCAGCACTTCCTTGAATTCGACGATGGCCGTTTTCCTTAGATCTTGCGGCAAAGAAATGGTCGTAGTCACGGGGTTTCCATCGAACGAGCCATTTTCAATCAGAAGTCCGTTGTCTCCTGCTTGGATTTTGTGCTCACCGACCTGTAAATCAGAAAGATTTACAACATGTGTAGTGGAGTCGGACATTTGCAGCGACAAAGACGTGCTTGAAGAGTCGTACGACGCGCTGTTTAGATTCGGTCTCGATAGCGACGAGACGTCGACCTGGATCGTAGACGCATCGCCTTTTGATAAGACTAGGTTCGAGCTCACAATTGAGCCGGATGCGACGACTTTTTGGTCGACGTAATTTTTTGTGCTAGCGTGCGCCGATGAAACTGGGTCGTCAATTTCCAAATTTCCATCGAATTTGAGCACGTCGTTGTTCATGGTGAAGTAATTGTTCGAGTTTTCTGTAATCGTAGCGAAGGTCGAGTCGAAAACGTCGCCCGCCGTAGCGTTTTCGAGATTCGGCAGAGTTCTCGCATATGTGATCCACTCTTCTATCGTGATCTCTGTCAACGTGCTTTTTCCAGAGTTCGATAGAGCTCCCGACTCAGTTCCGCCTTTTTCTTCAATCATAATCGGCAAGGCATCTGGGTCCCTCGTTTTTGTCTGCAAACTTCCGTTTGCAAATTCAAGTTTTGCAAAGTTTCCGATAAATATTCCAGAATTTCCTACAAACACATTTCTCAATTTTGTCGCCGGAGTTCCAACATCCAACGTCTCGTCTTCGTTTGGCTGCAAATTTCCCATGAGCGCGAGCGGGCTTCCCGGCTGCGCGGGAGTCCAGCCGCTCTGTGAGGTACTGAAGACGATCGGTTGTCCGTTTTCTGTTGGGCTCAAGCTCGCCGGAAGTGAAACTAGGGAGCTCCAATCGTTTGTGTTTTTGAAAAGCATCTTTTGATTGTCGGAAGCGTACACGAGCGTTCCTTGTGTGATGCCGGTGAGCTGCGATATTTCGGTGGATGTTCGCATGGGAATTGAGATCAGATTGCTCGTTTTGAAATGAATCCCGTCGAACTGAAGAAGCGAGCCGAAGGTTGGCGTCTGGCTGAGATTGACGTCGGATAGACGCCCGATTGAATGTTCCTGGACGGTCGCCAGCGAAATTTTGAGATCTGGCTGGTCGAATCGGGAAAGAATGAGGTCGTTTTCAGATACTTGGCCGCCGCTGACACCGGCGCTGCGCTGGTCGACGTATTGCTTTGTAGCAGCATCGGTGTTGTCGATGGGGGTGGCAAGATTGACGATTCTGGCGGCCGCGTTCGAGTCTGTTTGCACGCGAATCTCTCCGGTGCTTTGCGCGACGATTTTTGACAGGACGACGTCGTCATTTAAGAATGAAATTCCGTGTTTTTCGATTTCGCAGCGCAGAGACATCTTTTATTATGAGGAACATTTTTTTGGAAACCCTGGAGCGAGGTGAACTTTCACAAATTGGGTAAAAAATGTTTGCTTTTGTATATGAACGCACTTCGATCTTTTCACGCATATTTTCAAAAGTTCAGCTTCATTTCGATAGGTGTGTTTGGTGCTCTGCTGGGTATCGCGTACTACATGCTTATGGAGAGTGGAATTCCAAAAGAATCGCAATGTTCATACATGACCAACTGGACGACCGACGCGGCTGCGTTTGCATGGGGCTTCATTGTCATGTGGCTCGGGTACATTAAATATAACGACAAGATCCTTTTTGCGCTGGGATGGACGATCATTGTCGAGCACGTCCTCCAGTTGGTTGATCACAAAACAAGCCTGAGAAAGTGAATGTGAGCGAGTCAAAAATAAAATGTTAATTAATTGTAAAAAAAGCAATGGATCCTTCTGCTCTTCAATCCCTTGCAAACGTTATGGATTCGATGGCCATGAACGCGGTGACGGACTACGAGGCTTGCGAGCGCGCAAATCGCGACGATTGCAACGAGCAGTTCGAAGAGAACATCGGTCGGTCAACAAAGGGAACGAGCCAGGCGTACACGCTCAAGGATCTCGTTGGATCGTACTACGCGTGCATGCGCACCACCGACGACGGCGAGCAATGCGCGTCGAACGTGCAGAAGCAGTTCGAGCAGAGCGGGCTGACGTCGCAGGGCTCGGACGCTTCTCCCGCGCGCACGGCACTGGAGGTGCAGGCGACGGCGCCGGCGCAGGGCCCGTCGCCGGACGCTGTGATGCAGGAAGCTGCACTGGCTCGCGAGAACCCGGGCTTCGTGGCGAACGATGCGGCCTTCGATCCGTCGGCTCTCTACGAGGGGTTGCCGAAAGTGAACCCGATCGCGCTGGTTCCGTTGCGCGACCTGGTTGGGCGCACGAGAACGGATTTCGTGAAAAACCCGTTCAAGCTGGATCCGCGCGCACCGGTCTTTCCGAAAGTTTTGCCGAGCGAAATTTTGGGTGTTCCCGAGGAGCGTCTGAATCAGCTGGCTGCGCTTCGGGAAAAGTACAAGATGCTGGACACGGGCGTCGGCTACAGCGCGCGCGCGTACTGCGACTATCCGGATTTGGATCCGTAAATCAATTGGTCGTGGAATTGAAATGGAAACATGTGTGAGCGCTCTCTCAGGCGCTCAAATTTATAGACTCAACTTTACGCTCCGGTTTGGCCTCGAGCGAGCTCGCCTTGTTGGACAGGCAGGACAGACAATTCGGGCACCGGTCTCTCGCCGCAATCAGCGCGTAGATGAGCGAATCGGCTAGGTCGTCGAGCTTCTGATTGGGCTTGATTTTGCGGTCAAAATTAACCTTGGCGTCCACAATCTTCATGATATCGATGGCGAGGTTTTTGCGGTTCTCGTAAACCTTGAGGTCGTCGTGGTCGGGCAGGATACCCAGCTTGTCAAAGAGATCAAACTTGGTGCGCGGCTGCACGAGCTCGACCTTTTCGACCGAAAACATGGCGCGCAGGTACGCCAGGACGTAAAATGAGACGTCGCGACTTTTCCCCGCGCGGTGCTGGAACTCGATGCGTACTGTGCCCTCCTCGAGCATGTAGCGGTTGAAGAACTTGTGGAATGCGTGGAAGCGGAGCCGGCCGGTCCCGAGATCGATTTTTTTCGACCACATGATTTCAAAGGTGTCGTCGTAGGTGCTGAGCTTCGTGATGGCCAGGTTGCGGATTCCGGGGTCAACTCCGTACACAATCATGCTGTGATCGTTCCAAATACTTTTTATTTTCTTAGTTTAAACGTACATGCCTCGCCGACGCTCAAAGAGCAGACGACGTTCAAAAAGTCGACGGAGAAGCAGAGGCAGAAAAAGATCCAAGAGCGCTCGCAGTTCGAGAAGAAGAAGCCGAAGGGGACGACGGCGCTCCCGCAGCCGTCGCAGGAGCTCCGCGCTTCCCATCGTGTTCGGTTCCATAGGACTGGGTGCGTCCGCTGCGCTCGCAATCGCGATTGCTCGTAATTCGCGAAACATCACCAAGATTCGATCGCGCCGAAAGTTTGGCTCATTCGGAACTCCGTCGAGCCGACCGGCGTCGACATTTTCGAGATACAGCAGTCGACCGTTTTCGTCCTTTAGCCGCCCCGGCTCGAGCAAAAGTGCCACAACGGCCGATTCGAAGCCCAAAAAGGGGGTAACGAGCGGTCTCAGCACGAGCGAAATCGCGTCCCTAGGCAGACTGATTGGTTCGAGGGACAAGGAGCGAAAACGTCTGTCGGCCGAACGTAAAAAAAAGTATGAAAACACGACCAAGGAATGGGAAAAGTGGTTCGAGAGTGTCGGTAAGGGTGCGTCGAGCACGCTCGGGTTTGCCAAAAAGTCCGGCATGAAACTTTTGGAGTTTGTGCGGGAAAAGAAGGACCCGAAAAACAAAGCGGAGATCAAGTCGTGGGCGGCCGAGGTGGTGGAAACTATTTTCCCCAAAGATGTTCAGAGGTACATGTACAAGTTTGTAAAAGCGGGCGGAGCGGCCGCGGCGACGTACGTGTCCACGCCCGCAGCTGCGACAGGCTGGTATGGCGTGGCACCGGCGGTGTTTGTTGGACTGGCGACGCTGCTTTCGGGAGACGCGGACATGAACGACTTTAAAAGGGTGAAAGCTGAAATCGACAAGTACGAAGAAAGGGTCAAAAATCAAGCAAAGGAGGAGAGAGCGGAATTTGAAAAAGAAAGAGCATTTAATAGAAAGCTAGCTCAAGAATATGAAAAGGGAGCGAGAGAGAGAAGGAAAGAACAAAGACAGGAAGTGAAAGAAGATAGAAATTACAGATTTAGAAGAGCCTCAGAGGCTGAAAAACTCCAAATGGCACAGTTGCAACGTCTTCAATTCCTAGGAGTAAATCGGGGAGATATTAATCGAGGTGCGGAATTACGAGATGGTGATGTAGAACTATAGTCGAAAAAATATTGTTCGCTTTAACAAATGCCCGGTCGAGTCCGCCGACGATCTCGACGCAAGAGTCGATCTCGACGCAGAACTAGACGCCGGAGTCGCCGAAGGAGGCGCAGCCGCCGAAGAAGCCAAAAAGGACAAAGAAGGTCGAGACGCCGGACACGTCGAAGCCGCAGCCGTAGAAGAAGCAAAAAGAAGGGCACCACAACCTCGTCCAAAAAAAAATCTAGCGGAAGCACGCGCAGACCAAGTCGCTCGCAGGCTCCGTGGGGTACGTACTACGGTCCGATCCCGATCATCACGTACGATCCGAGCGTCATGTCCCTTGACTGGTCGCCCGAGGACTACCCGGTCACCGATATCAGCCTGGCGGGCGGAATCCACGTGCAAACCGGGACGTCGGCGGGAGGTGGTGGCGGTGGCGATGTTGGAATCAAACAAAAATTAATCGAATCACTTCTTAAGGATAGGCCAAAAGACAACAAAAAAGAGAGTTGGTTGGAGTGGTTCAAAAATTCCCTAACATCTGCACTTTCTGCATTTGGGGGAAGAGCAGCGGTTTACCTAATACCCACTTCTGTAATCGTAAGTATCATTGCATTTCTTTATTATAACTCAGGAGCTATGATTAATATGGTTAACGAGGGTGTGGGTGGCGTTATTACAAGTGTATTATCTTCATTTGGATTCGGCAGTGGAGTTATTAATCAGGTTATTAAAATGGTTACATTCATGAAAAATACAGGACAAGATAAAATGGAAGAAAAGGGATTCACATTTTTCGGAACCCCATGGCAACGAAACTTGGACTACATGAAACAAGAGCTTGCTGAAGGAAGAACTGATAAATTACTTGCAAACTACATGTTGACATATTTTGGTACGAAATTAAAACCCAACGACTTTATACGTGAACACGATAATGCGAAAAGCCGTGGGGTCTGGTACTTTAAAAAATTTTTTACGTATTCGTATCTTTAATTCATCTCGCACGCCATGGCGCGCGTCAGAAACACGCCCGCGCCCATCACCAGCTCCAGCGCCATCAGGTCCTCGTTCGAAAGCGACTTTGCCACCATGCTCAGAAGACTGTCGATGTCGTGCTTGTTGCGAACGTACAGGTTGAAAAGAACCTGCAGACGACGCTTCTCCTTCAGGCTCTCTTTGTCAAACTGATCCACCAGGTTCGCCTTCTCCGGAAGATCGCCGTACCACAGCTCCTTTGCCACCAGGCCGTTCGCTTCGTAGATGCGCGAGCCCGGGTCCATGTGAAGAACCAGCGACTTGCGCCCAGCGCGGCGCCCGATCCGAATGCGGCAGTTCACGTGCAGGGCGTAGCCCTCCTCGAAGCGAATGTAGCACGCCACCAGCACCGGATTCGCGTCGTCGCGCGTAATACGCCGAATCAAAAGCTCCGTGCAAATCGCAGACAGAAACACGTTTTCCGACTTTGCCACCTGGAAGCAAAAGAAAACCATCATCTCCGCCAAAAGGCACATCTCCGTAATCGACTTCTCCAGCTTGCTCAGGTCGTTTTTGAGCTGTAGCGATTTCAGAACCACGCTCACGTCGTCCACGTTGTCGGCCGCCAGCTTGTGCACGAGCGCCATCAAAGTCGCCATCTTCTGCGCGCGCTTGTTCGAAAAATCGTCGACATTCTTCTCCTCCTGCTTCGTCACCACCTGGCTCATGATTTCGCTCTCTCGATTTTTTTGTTTCGTGTTGACATCGTCTCCGGGTTTATACTCTCGGACCTCGATCCCGGGATCGCGAAAAATTTCTATAAGCGTAGATTAAAGATGCCTCGTCGCAAAAGCCGACGATCCAGTCGCCGCAGAACCAGGCGCTCCAGTCGACGTCGCCGCCCCAGTCGCCGTTCGCGCACCAGCCAAAAGCACAAGCTCCTCGTCGACACGCGTCTCGGACTCAGCCAGTTCGCCGGACGCAACATCGATTTTCTCGGCATCACCTGCAGCTGCTACTCGAAGCGGGCCTGCCTCAAGTCCAAGCGGTGCAAGTGGCGGCGCTCCAAGTGCCTCGTGCGAAAGTATCTCAAGCTATGATCCTGGCCTGGATAGTCCTCATGGTCCCCTTTGCCATTGGCGGGTTCGTCGCCTTCATGCGCTGCTCGACTTAAAAATGTTGCTTCCAATAAAATGTGTGTAATCTTTTGCAGCTCCGACCAGGAGTCCAACATGACGTCGACCCAAAAGATGATCAACTCGTTTCTGAGTAGCGTTAACATGGAGGTGGCAAGTAGCGTGAGCGGGATTCAGGTTACCAACCTGGGGGACCTCTCCATTGTCGGAGATAGAAACGAGGTAGGTATTTCGCAGTTGCAGGAAGTCGACAGCCAGAACTTTGTCGACATGCTGTCGTCGCAAACCGACACGATAAAAACCAGCATGATGTCCGACATGGAGGCCGTCCTTAGCAACGACAAGAGCCTCAATGGCATTCAGGGGGGCGGGTTTGTGACACCGCTGGGACCCGCGGGCGCCGGAAGCATGGCCGGATTGGCCGGAACCACCTCCACGACCAGCAACATTTCGACCGAGATGGAAAACATTCTCACCATGTCGGACGTAATCAACAAAGTCGTCAAGAGCCAGGCCATCTCGGAGCAGCTTATCAACATTGGAGACGTGTCGCTGGTCGGAAGCGATAACAATGTCGACATTTCGCAGAATGCTGCCATCAAACAGGTTACCAAAGCCCTCATGGAAAACCATAGGATCAAGGATCTGGACTCCAACATGGAAACCAAGAGCCGAGCGAGTCTTACCACGCACAACGGAAGCGGTAAAACCTCCATGATGATTGCCATTAGCCTCATAGGCATGGCAATCGTCTCGTCCATGTTCAACACGACCAACAAGGACAAAAAGCTCCAGGAACAGATAAAGCTTAAATGCGATGGATTTCAAAGAGGCGCGGCGATGAGAGATTGCATCAAAGATGTTGAAAAGAGTCTTCAGGCAAGCAAAAGGTCTAAACTCATCTTTAAGGTCATTTTCGGTCTTCTCGTTGTCGGGGCCGTAGTCACCATGATTGTGCTTCTTTTCAAAATTCCTGGAAAGATTCTTGGTGGTTCAAAGTAATTTTTTATATTTCAATTTCACGCGATGTCAACACGAAAGGGAGGGACTCCCCGGAGTCCGGTATCCCGGTTGCTGAAATCCCGCTGGGGGAGATCGAACCTAATTCTACGTGTTTTCTGTCTGGGAAGAAGCGGAACTGGACGCGGCTGAGGACGCGACCGAGGACGGGACCTGGGCCTGGATCTGGGACGCGACCGAGGACGGGATCTGGAACGCGATCGAGGACGGGACCTGGAACGACTTCTTTTTCTCCCTCTTTTGCTTTTTGATCTAGAGCGCGAGCGCTTTTTCCCCCTCCTGGACAGCGATCGCTTCCTCTGCATTTTCGCCACTAGCGTCTTGTAACGAAGACTTGGTCTAGCGGACTTCTTCGAACGCACACAGTATTTAGCGCAGCCAATGGTGATCGGCTTTTTTCTGAAACCGCCTCTTGGGCGTTTGTAGTAGAAAAAGTCTTTGTCGCAGCCAGCAGCACGGCGCGCGGAGCAAAACTTTTCAATCTGTGAGCGTGTGTACGTCCGCATGATGACCTTGGATCCTTTCTTGTACTGAACTGGAAACTTGAACTTTCGCACCTTGCGTCCCTGGGCGTTCTGGCTCTTGACCGAATCACCCTTTGGAAACTTGCACGTGCATTTGTAATGGTGCATGGGCGCAAAATCGGACGCGGGACCGGATTTTCGGTGCGTGCGAGATGGTTTTCGGGAGCGCGTGCGAGACGGTTTTCGGGAGCGTCTACGCGACGGTTTTCGGGAGCGTTTTCTGCTCCTTGAGCGAGCCATTTTTTTATACAACAAATGTTTTTTTTGGAAAACTAGCTCATCTAAAAACATTGCTACAAGTAAAAATGGCCACAAGAGACATCGAGCGAAAGCCCACCAGTGTCAGAATTTGGTGTCTGCGATGCTTCCTATCCACGTTTTGCTGTATCAAATTCTACGACGACGACGACGATGACATCAGTGTTCGCTACACCTCCTTCGACGAGCCGATCGTATAAAAAAATACTTTCTTAGTGTAAACTAATGTCGCAGGTCAAGGATTTTTTTGCGAAATTTGTCAAGAGAGAGCTCAAGAATGTTTTTACGATAAAGATTGCAATGTCAATCGTCATCACGGCGCTCTACGTCACGTACCACATGACGGTCGGAAAGAGTCGCGTCGACACAAGCACCCAAGAATGGGTTGAAAAGCAAAATGGACCCAGCCACATACTCGCGCAGGTTTTCGGGGTCGACCTCGTAAAGGAAAAGGGCTACGGGGGACTGGTGTTTCACGCAATCCTGATGTTTCTGTGCTTGTCCATCATCGAGTTCCGCATCGGACCCGTTCGAATGCTCCTTTCTCTTCTTCTCGCCGCATTCGTGAGTCTTTCCATCAGTAACATTGAGAGGAATGTTCGATACCCAAAGTTTGAAGTAGGCGGCCTGTACCGAGAACGATGCTGCGGTTCTCACTTTTACTTTCAACTGGTGGGAGCCGCGCTGGTTGCTCTGTTTGCGGGCGGCGAGGGATATCGAAAGATAGTGTACGGCCTCATGCTGCCGATCGTGTACACCGGAACCGTGCTGTACGACAAGTACGGAAAGGGTTACAAGAAATCAAACGAGAAAAACAAATACTTTCCGTTTCTCTGGCACTCGCTGGCGTACGCGGTGGGTGTCGTGTGGGGCGGGCTCGTGATGAAAAAATGCGACTAAGAATGAGTGCGACAACCGGGAATCGAACCCGGAACAATTGCTTGGAAGGCAACTATGCTAGCCATTACACCATTGTCGCGATTGTAAACCAAAGGGAATACGGACTACCCAAAAAAAAATCCCTGGTGGGACTCGAACCCACAACCTCGCGATTAGAAGTCGCGCGCGCTGTCCATTGCGCCACAGGGACTGAGGGAGTGAGGGACACTCAAAACAAAAAGAAAAATTTTAGCACAAACGAACGAACGAACGAACCAACGAAAAACTACGTGGACCTCCGAAGCCTATCCAGAAGCACGATTAGTGCGGACGGGGTCGACATTCCCTCGCTCCGCAGTTTTTTCATCTCTTCGTTGATCTTGAGTGCTCGAACCGCTTCGTGTCTTCTCATTCGGTTCGGAACCTGTACTTTGTAAATTTGGGCGTTGCTGGGAACATAGTTGAAAGAAGATTTCGAAAGAATCAAATTAGTCACAAAATCCTGAGCGGCCTCATTCGACATGTCGCTGTTCTTTTCTAGAGCGACGACCTTTTGGTTTAGTGTCGTTTGGAATAATTTGATCAATTTTGCCTTTGTGAGACTAGGATTTCGCTTACGTCGCTTGCGGGATCTCGATCGGCTCCGACTACGACTGCGGCTGCGACTCCTCTTTCGCGATTTTCCGCGACCGCGACGCCTGCACTTGGACACCGCGCCACCGCGGCGTCGAGATCTTGACCTTCGAGACCTGTTTGGCATTTTACACAAGCAAACATTTTTATGACCGATCCCGGGAGCCGCGGAGACGGTCCAGCGAAAAAAAGTGAAATAATAAATAAAAAAGTGAAATAATAAATAATAAATAGGGATTTGGGAAGGGTGCTGCCGGGGGTGAGCTCGCCGAATTTTCCCGCCGAAAAAAAAAGAAAAAATTTTAATCGGAAAAATTTTTAAAAATTTGAATTTTCGAAATTCAAAATTTTTAATTTTCAAAAATTTAAATATTCGAATTTTCAGATCTATACTTTTCGACCTCGATCCCGGGATCGAACCTCGAGTGGATGCGACGCAGCGAACACCGCAAGAAAGACGCCAAGCGCCGTCGCCAAGTCAAAGAAAAGCTCGTATCGCGCAAACGTAGCAAGAATTAAATTAAATAGCCCCCGTTGAAA
>Ga0187217_1000105_pt1 | contig 30788 bp, 28 predicted proteins | sample 15SPOviralmetaG_FD_130165 | JGI IMG/M metagenome (GOLD analysis project Ga0187217, IMG submission 130165) | Marine viral communities from the oligotrophic San Pedro Time Series (SPOT) site, San Pedro Channel, CA, USA - 15 SPOT_SRF_2010-09-15... | ecosystem: Environmental > Aquatic > Marine >... | reverse complement strand
GGTTTTGATTGGAGGGTATCCAATTTCTGTTTAAGCATTGATAAATCCATAAATGTAACTTATTTTTAATTATAACTGTTTATATGTAACTCTAATATACGAACTTAAATTTGGGGAGCCAAACTATAGTTCAATAATTTTGTAAATTTTTGTATTAAGTTGATTTAATTCATTGTGTTGAGTAAGTAAAACACAATTTCTATAATGCTGCCAATCAACTCTATATCTGGTGTCTACGACGCCACCATTTAATTTTTTAATTAATTCATTTAAAGCATTAATAGTATATAAGGTGTTAGATTCCTTTTTACGATGTACTAAAATTGTATTCTCTGGGATTGAATTTAAGTTAGTTTGATCAACATTATATGTTACTACGTACTCATCTTTCCCTACTATCTCTAGTACAAAAAGCTTGTTATATATAATATCATATTTTGATGTAATATTTTCTATAAGTGTGTCTAGTCCCTCTAAATCAGTGAAGGTACAAAATAATTTATTATTCAAGTCGCTTAAATTTTGAATGTTAGTTATAACGTCGTATTTCGCGTTATACGTATTAAGCGGTTTCTCCAAAGTTGTAATCATAACCTTCTATTTCTTTAATATTTAATTTATATTTTTTGAAAATATCTCTTATTTTCTCCAATAATTCTGTTTCATTCTCATCCCAATCAAATAAAAACGAATCATAAGTATACAGCACTAGCTTCGTTTTGTATCCCCGTAATATACGAAATATATCCCATAAAACCAACACATTCATGGATGTTTCTAAATTTTGTAACACATAATTAAATAACTTTTGTGGATTCATCTCCCCCAAGTTTTCTTTTTTATAAACATACCCAGAAACCGGACATTCTATAAACCCGTCGCTTTGGAACTTATCCCAGTTTTCTCCTACGTATTTTTCTATTTTCCGAAAGAATTCAAGGTGTTTGTAATTTTTGAAAACTCCGCCATAAAGCTGTTTGAAAGTAAGCTCTTTCGCTTTTTTATAATCCACATTATATAAGGTAGCAAAATGAGCGTGAATATCACTAGTGGTAAAGCTATAATCAATGAGACGAGCAGCCAAACTAGGATGGTAAGCAGAAATATCAATCTCCACAAGTTTGCTATTACGAGGAATAAAACTCTTTCTACATCCGTTTTCTTTATTAAGTGCCGCATAATTTACATTTTTAAATTTATTTGATGGTCTTGTTGTTGTTGTTTTTAAGTTGAACTGAGTGTAGACGTATTCACCATCAATGGGATGGAAGTATTCACTGAAGGTGTCATTGTGTATACGTATTCCACTTCTCTCGATGGCGTTGAATACCATGGATACTCTATTGTTAAAGAATTCATCATATTTAGTTTTTTCTATGTTAATATTCGCTTTTAGATCTCTAAAAATCGTCTCACACAATTCATAATGTTTAACAATCGGTATAATTAAGTTTAACTCCGGATTATCTTTGTGTTCACGATAGTATAAATCATGTGTTTGTGTTGTAGGTCGTATATACGTATGAGGGGGTGGTGTTATGTCATAAAGAGCTTTGATTGGAAAATAATGTAATGTTTCTTTTTTATCCCTACAATATATTTTATTAAATTTGTTTAGTAAATCGATTATACGCGTGTTTAACGCATTTAAAGCTTCACTATGGGTAACGCATATCATAAAGCCTTTACTCGCTTCAATCGGTCTAATATACACTAAACTAACGTGGTTTTGTACGGGATGTATTGTGTCATTATAAGGTATTACCTCAATGAAAGCCTCTTTATAACCACTATTTATTAAAACATTTAACTGCTCCTCGTTTTCTACAAGCCAGTACATATAACCTTATTTTACTCTAAATATACGAACCTAGATTTGCTCAACCCAATACTTATCAAATCTATTTTTAAATGATAAACTAAACCCATATAATTTATCTCTTGTTTCATAAAGATTTGAAATAGATTTATTAGTATTAAATACCTTTGTTTTATCTCCTATTAGATTCCAAGGTATCTGTATTGGAATATATAAATTAGATTGTACCTTAGGATTTTTGTTTTTGAATAAATTATATTCTTCTCTGTTTATTTCAATGAATAGGTTTTCATTTGATTTTTTTACAAAATATCTTACAAATTGCCTATTTTTATAATCTTCTTTGTTTGGAGTTGGTTTTGATTGTATGGGTTTTCTTGGTGCTTCCCCCCTATTTATAGGAATAGACCTTGAATTATAATAACCATCGTTAATTATATAATGGTTATTTGCTAAAGGTTCAGATTCTTTAGACTTATATTTAATTGCTTTTTGGTTAGGGTTGGTATAGTTTATATCACTACTTGGAGAACTAAGTTCGTTTCCTAATGGGGATATTAATTCTAGGGGGATGTTGGGTTTGTCTAAGGGATTTTTACCTGAGAATGTTTCCCCATTAGAAGTTCTAAAATAATGTCCCTTATATTCAACCTCTGAATTGAAAGGTTTTAGTTCACCTCCATTAGTATACAAGTTTTCTATTAATTGGGTTTTTGGGTAATACATATTAGGTTAATTTTATTGTTTTACCTTCGTCACTTTTTAGATTTTCTAATGAACCATATTTAGCTATAGCATTCTTAACTGCTGTGTTAATATTAAAGATATAGGAGAAATGGATACAATCTTCATAACTAGAGAAATCACCACCCCATTCTATACCATGTTTATTTGCTAATTTTTGGAAACCTTGGTTTATCCATTTGTATCTCATTCCCTGTTTTCTTAACCAATCTCCAGTAGGAGTTTCTATATTAAAATCTAAACCTGCATAATAGTTATGTTTAGAATATCCTGGATTAGCATTAGAACTATCTTCGGCTTTTAATTGGATAGATTTTTCAAATGTTCTTCCTATTGCATTAACATGCATTTTATACCCATCCCATTTATTTACAAATTCAGTTAAAAAAGCTTTAAAAGTAGGTTGTGCCTCTTTATTCATTAATTTTGTAAGGTCAAACCTATTAATTTCTTTACCTTTATAATAAATACGAGTAAGTCTATCTCCTGTATGGGGTAAAGGACCCCGGTTTTCCTCAGGAAGCAAATCTGGGATTAGTGAAGTTGATAAATTATTTAAAAATTCATTCATATCTCCCTTAATAGTATTTTTTACTTTAGGGATTGATATAGTATCTAAAGAAGTTTCCCATTTATTATTACTAATAGAATGGTTAACCCCTTTTATTACAAATTTTAAAGCTGTGGGGTATTGAGAAGGTAAGAAGGTATTATTTATATTTAACTTATTATATATTTTAACTCCTGCTATTCCTTGGAGTTTAATATTAAACCCTACAGGGATAAATCCAATAGTATTAGATGGAGTTATTTCTTCTTCATCTTCTTTATCAAAGAAATTTGCTTTTGATATAGCATTAATATATGATCTATAAGTAGTTTTAGCTCTACCTATAAACTTTGTATCAAATAAAGTATATTTTGATTTTTTAATAGGAATGGGTGTAAGGGTTGTTTCAACAACTTTCTTGCTATTTCCCCTCCCTTTTACCGTTCTAACTACTACCCCAGTAGTACCCCCAAATGCTTCAGCTAAATAGACGGCATAATTGTTACCTTTTTCATTAGCTAATTCAGATTGAGATATAATATCTGGGTTGTTTTTTATATATTGATCCTCTTTTATTACTGCTTTACAAAATTCAGCAGCAGACATAACGCCAAAAACGGTACCATATTCAATATTTCGTCTTTTATTTGTATATTTTGATTTTTTATATACATTAACACCCTCTATAGTACTTTGGGATATAAATGGATCTTTTTTAGAAAAGAGTACCCAACTAGATTTATCATCAAATATTTTAATTAGTTCTAGTACTCTATCTTTATTTGGTCGTTCAGATGTTTTTATGTCTCCTTGTGGTTCTGTGTATTTAGGAGCATATCTATCTTTAAGACCTTTGTTCCAATACGAAAAAGCAGTACCATCTTCATTAGAACCCCCTGCTGTTGTTCCTATAGTCATCATAGAAGCTAAATCGGGAGTAATTTCTGTTTTAAATGATATATCTTGTACAAAATTAGCAGAACCACTAGCTTCATTATAACCATATACTTCTAAATCAACAATAGTTTTATCTACAGATAAAGTTTCTAAATACCCAGGGATGGGATTTTGATCTACAAAGGTTACAATTTTATCATTTTTAATAATAGGTTCTATATTATTAACCCCACCTAAAGCAGAATTAATACCATCACATATTTTTTGGAAAAATTTAAATACAGATAGTTTTCCATCTTTTGTGTTAGATACCAAGCATTTAGATATAAAATCATAATTTAAGTATATGTTCATTAATTTACCATATAATACATTACTATCTATTACATCAACATAATTATTTAAATTATATAAATACCCAGGTATATTAATTCCAGATATGCTATATTTAGGATTAGATTCTCCTAAACTCCCAAACACATATCTAAAAATACAAACCCTAGGGTCAAGAGAAGTTTGATTAGGATAATAGGAAATTTTATTAGTAAGTGGATCATTTTCAATATCTAGACAAGGGTTGATTTTACCCGCTAGTTCTATTCCGGGGATAAGATTATTTTGGAAAATATTTAACAATTCCCCAAAAGTCATAAAGTAATTATATTTATCATTTATTTTTTTGTCTAATGGAAAGTTTGAAGTGATTCTTCCTTTACTATTAGTAGATGAGTCTTGTGTAGATTTTAAAGAAAAATATTCTTTATTAGAACCATCCCATAAAGATTCATCAGCTATACTTTTAAATAAGTATTTTCCTATTTTATTATTTTGGGCAGCATTAACTATAGAAGAGTCTGATAGGTTTAAATATGCTCCTTTTTCATTTATAGATGAGGTTAATTCGACATTTATTAATCCTACCTCAGAGGAATTAACTGGGAGGTTTGCTTGTAAAGATTCTACTACATCCCCTACTGTTATTAATTTTAAATCAATATCATAACTTCCATCCGGCCCAAATGTCCAAGTAAAATTAACTACTTTACCAAAAAAACCATCATAATTACCAGAATATGTTCCCCTATATCTTTCTATGGCATCAATCATAGTTAATTGGGTATAACCTGTAGAAGAAAACCATAGGTCTTCTATAATAGTGTTGCCTGTTTGTTGGTATTCTCCTTTATTATTAATAAATTTATCATTACCCCATTCTAACATCATAGTAAATCCTATTCTTAGATAAAGGAGTTCTATAATTTCAAATTGAAACTTGTTATATGCTTTTATTTTAACATTTGCTTCTCTAATAGAACCTCTATTTAAAGATTTTACAGAAACAGATTGAATACCAGGCATAGGTTGTTGGCCAAATTCTGAACCCCCAAGGCCATAAGCTGATGTTAAATTCCATATACTAGAAGTTTTAGAATAACCTGATCTTAGATTATATTCAGCTAGTTCTTCTACTTTTTTTCCTTCGTTATATGTTGCTGGAGTTACTTCTGAAAGACCATTAAATAATATTGTCTTTTTGGCTAATTCATCCCCAGCAAACTGGTCTACGAGAGTATCATCTTTTACAATTTTTTTAATTCTTTCTAATCCACCATCTGCTTTATTTATAGAAGCACCAGATGCTAATTTAACCCAAGCATTTTGGTTATTTAAATATTGAAGTTGTTGGGGGGTACGAAGAGAAGTATAACCAGAATATTGGTCTTTTTGTCTTTGGGCAATTTGCTCAAATACGTAATCTTCAAATTCTTCTCCTATTATGTTTCCATTCATAACTATCTTCCATTTAGGGATTTAAATTGAGAAATTACCGCTGCAATATTTTGAGGGATTCTAATTTGTTTACCTTCTGGAATATAATAAGAATTTTGTGGTAATCCACTATTTGCCATAGAAATTATCCACCATAAAGAAGAATCACTATAATATTGTTGGGCTAATAAATCAAATCTATCTCCTTGAGTAGTATAAACATAAATATCCTCTAAAGATAATGGAATTTCTGGATATTTAGTGGTCCCATAATACCTTTTACCTTTAGGATCATTTATAATTTTTATGTCTTGATACCTTTTCATTATTTAATATAATTTTCACTATCATATTGGTTGCTTCCATTAGATAGTGCTATATACCTTTCTTTTCCAAATGAAGTTAATTTTCCTTTATTATCAAATTTATTTTGTTGGGTTCTAGGGGTAAAATCATGTATGGGGATAAAGTTAAAGCCTGTTACTCTAATCATATGAGGCATCTCTTTTACACTTTTATCAGATAGTATATTATTATTAGCATCCGCACCTGTTTTGGTTGGGATTGCTATTTCCCAAGGAGATTCTTGTGGTACATCATAATTTAAACTTGTAATAATTCCAGGTTGTTCATATAAGTAACCACCAACAGTTAAAGTAGCTAAATTACCTCTCATATAACCTAGGGATTTTGAGTAATCTGGGGCTAAAGTAGAGGCTAAATAGTTTAATTTTTGATACATTGGGATTAACTCATCTTTAGATTGAGCAACTACAGTCCAACCTAATGAGATATTTCTATCAAAACCATTATATCTATAAAATTTCTCTCCTCTACCCATTAAATTTTCACTTCCCCAATTGGCTGAATAGTTATCAGCCATTGAATCTAAAAATGCTCTAAAATGTATAAATATCTTTTCTGATGGATCATCATTTTGAATAATTCCAATTCTAAATTTAACTAAATCGTTTTTATCTGTATTAGAAGTTACAACACCTGATTTGTATAATCTTAAAGAGTTTATTTTATCTAGTTCTCCTATACCCTTTTGATAATTAGCTAATTGTTCTTTAGTTTTTTTCCTACCAGGATTTCCTAAACCAACTCTTTGTTCTATATTTTTGTTAGTATAATCTAATCTAAAGGCTTTAGTTTTAGGATCATCACTTTTAGTTCTAAAATCTTCTTGAATACTAGGATTATTTCCAGTAGGAGTATTATATCTATCTGGTCTAAATTTATCATTTAACCCGTTACCTACTGTATTTTGTGTAAATCCAGTTTTTAGATTAAATGAAGTTAGAGGATCATTTACTTCAGATGCAAATTTTGGAGTTGCTCCTAGTTTACTTTGTAAGCTTAATGTTATATCTGATTTATCAGTTGGAGAAGTATATTTACTTTCATTATAAACATTAAGATTAAAAAACCCATTTGCTATAGAACCTCCAACTACATATGATCCTGTAGTATAATTTAAATTGGGGTTATTTTTTCCTGTTCTGTCTTTAGAAATAGGTATTATTGTTTTTCCTATACCTAATATTGAACCAGGGCCACCTTGATAATTAAATAATTCGGGAGAGTCTGTTTTAGTATTGATTTTACTACTAACAAATCCTTCTAATTTACTTTTATATTGAGGATTTGTTGTTATTTCAACATATGTAGGTTGACCTAATGGGTCTGTACCTCCAAATAATTCAAATATGCCTCCTCCATTTTTTCCAATACCTTTAAATGGATCAATTCCTTGTTTATTTAAATGCAGGCCTAAAGAATTACCAGCGGACTGTAATAAAGTAGAGGTTGGCAAGTATACACCGTTATTTAGCGCTTTATCTTGACCATCTGTGGCAACTGAAGTACGGGAAAGTATATTTTCTTTTGCTATAAATAAAGGACCACCAATTGATTTAAAATCAAAGAACATTTGGGTTAACCTAGAGACATCTCTAGCCGCTCTACCAGGTGTTAAAGTTCCACCTCGTAAAAGGACATCTGGTCCCCCAGTTTTCCCTACATCTGAAAAGCTATCAGGTATATCTGTTTTGATATATGGTTGACCACTAGAGCCACCTCCTATTCTATCCTTTCCATAACGTAGAGACTTTAAATCTGTTGTTAAATCAACTAGCCCCATTTATGTTTTTATTTAGGTAAATTGTCTATATAAGTCCCCTTTTTAAAACTTAAAGGTTTGTCACTTAAGTAACGTGGATCGCTCAAAGCCGCTTTAGGTTTTACCCCATCTAAATCTAAAATTGATTCTGCCGGGGTTAATTTGGTTTCACCTAATTCTACGGATTTAGGTGATTGTCCATTTCCTTTTGAAAATGTAGATCCTATTGATTGTAATTTGTCTAATAATCCCATGATTTTATTTTATTATAAATATTATACTATTGAACTTCATATAGACCAACAGGAGATAATTCTGGTTTTTTAGCATTTTGTCCTATTAAAGCTGCTAATAGTTGGTTTGTTTTTTTAGTTTCTGTATTATCCTGTTGTATTACTGGTTGAGATGTAGATGTCCCACTTTCTTTAGGGAATAAATTTGTACCTGCTATAACTGTATCTCTATTATTTAACGCGATTGCTCCTTCAGGACCCATTAATGTTCTAGAACCATAACCTCCAGGTGACATTACATCATCCCCTTTAAGTAATGCTTTACCTCCCATATATGCAGCAGCTAAAGCGGCAGCACCTAAAATAGGTCCAACTATTGGAATTCCTGCAACTGATTTAGCTGCATTAAAAGCATATACTGCTAAATCTTTTAAAGCATTTTTGCTAGATAAAAGACCACTTATTTTTATCTGAACTTGTTTTGCTTTTTCTAGTACAAGATCTTTTTTGCTTATAGCAAATTGGGCTATTTTAGAAGCTGTTATACCCCGTTGTATAGCTAAAAATGCAGCGGCAGCAGTACCAAAAACTACCATATTATCCGTGGATTGTTTAATCCCATCTGCTAACATTTTTACACCATCTCCTATAATTCTCATGGGTACAGCTACTAATTCAAAAGCAACTCCTAAAGCACCAACTGCAGGTATTAAAATATCTACTATAGGGGTAATAATTTGCATTAAGGGTCCTGCAATACTAACAAATAATTCTTTTAATTTTTTTACGGATTTATTTAAATTTTCTTGGACACTATTTTGGTTTTTCAAATCAGTTAAACTTTGTTTTCCTAGTTTTTCTTTGATTTGAGCTTGTGATAACCCTTTAGCTTCTAATTTTTCAATTTGTTGTTTTCTTAACTCATATTCTTCGCCTGTAAGATTACCAATTTGTTCTTGAACAAATAGAGATTTAGCTAGTTCTTCTCTAGACATACCAACAGCATCCGCTAATGCTTGTTGTTGTATTCTATTCATTTCACCAAATTCAGCTGCTGATCCTGCTTGTTTGGCTATTTCTTCTGCTACAGTAGCTATATCATTATTTAATGCTGCTTGTCTAGCTTTTTCTAAATTAATATCTTTACCTAATAATAATTCAGCTTTTAACTCATTTGCAATTGATGACTCAAAATCAAGTAAACCATCAGCTATACCTTCTACTTTAGACATTTCCATACCTAAAGCTTTAGCAGCTGCGACTGCCTTAGCAATTTGACCTGGGTTTTTACCTAATGATAAAGTTGTTGCTTTAGATACATTACTAATATCTTTTAATACTTCTTTTTCATTTAAAGCAACCCCAAACTTTTGACCCGTTAATCGAGCTTGGGCCATTATCTCTTTAGTGTTTTTTTCTAAATCACCACCTGTAGCATCTGTAATAGATTTAACACCACTTAATTCTGCGTAAGTTAAACCTGCAGCTTTATGGAGTTTTTGGAATAAAATTAAATTATCATCAATAGTTGTGTTAAATATACCTAACTCACCATTAGCCGCCATTAAAGCTTCACCTAACCCTGCAGTAGTTATAGCTAAATTACCAGATCTATTTGCTGCTTTAGTTAATTCACCTGTTAAGCCTAATGCTTCAGAATAGGATATATTAAGATTTTTAGCTAATTCACCAGATTGTTTATCTACAGCGGTCATAGCATCGAATATCCCCTTAAATAAGAATAAACCAATCGATAATGGGTCCTTTAAGTTTTTCATTAAAGATTTACCCATTGAATTAAAACCAGATTTTAACACTTTAGTTTTACCTGCAAAATCAGCAGTGTTTTTACCCCCATTTGTTACCTCTTCGGCAACCTCCCTCATTTTTTCCTGGGCTTCTTCTAGACCTAACTGTTTAGCTAGACCACCCATTCCCATTTTTTCTAGGGCACCCCCTATACCTTTTAAAACATTACCCCCTAACCCTAAAGCTTTATTTATTTGTTTTTCTTTGTCAAGTCTTTCACCAATTAGTTTATCAGTATCATCTAATACTTTAAATCCTTCTTTTGCTCCTCGTATAATAGCAGCATCTTCTTCTGAGATTTCTTTCTTTTCTAGTTTTCTTTTAATATCGAGTTCTAAAGTCCTATTATTGAGGTTCTCCATTTTATTAGAAATGATTAAATCTTTAGCTCTATCTCTAATATTTTGGGCAGATATATTTTGTTTTTCTCTAAGTTTTTTTAGTTCTTTAGTGGTTAACTTTCCAAAACCTTGTTGTTCATCTTTTAGTTTTTGAAGAATTTTTTCCTGAGTGCGGAATTGTTTTGTAACATCTTTAGTAGGAGTTCCTACTTTACTTAATTCAGATAATATTCCTTTTACTTGATCATAGACCCCACCAAATCCTCTTTCTAAATCAGAAATATCTCTTTTAGTCTGTTGAACAGTTTTTTGCATAGTTTCAACAGCAGCATTGGCTTCATCTAAATTTTTAGTATTGAAGATAGGTGCAGGTTTAGAAGTTAAAGAGTTATATTCAACTTTTAATGCTTCTAATGCTTTTTTAGCTTCGTCAATATCTTTGTATAGGGACATAATTTTATCTATATGTTATAAATATGAAAAAGAGCAACTATTTATAGCTGCTCTTCCCTTTATAATCTTTAGATACACTTTTAAATTGTTTAAGATTTACTTTACCATCTTCATCAATTAATGAAGTATTACCCCCATCTTGTTGTTTTTTATAAGATGATGCTTCCTTTTCATAAAAGTCATTTATTTCCTTAAATGTAAATCTACGTAACCATATAGGTAGGTTATAGATTGTATCGTAATCATATCCTCCTTTACCATGGAAAATTATTTCGTGGATTTGTTTAAAGAGGTTTAATCTAATTTGGGGTGCTGTCTCCGAGGTCAGGCCAAAAAAAGCTTAGTCCAATAGGGACCGCTACCTCCTCTCCTGAATCTAGTATAACATTAAGATCTACATCTGGTTGAGTTTGTTTCAAATGTTCTCTAAATGCTCTAGTATCTCGTGCTAAAAAGTAATTATCAACAAATTCTCGAACTTCTTTCTTTTCTGTTTCTCCATTAACTGAAAGTAGAGTATATTTTAATCTAGTAGAAGCTTCTGGTGATGCGTTAGGGTTTAGTTTTTTAAGTCCTTTTAGTTCCCTTTCAATTTTTTTCTCATCATGGCCATCTAAGATTTTGTAAGTAATATTTGTGTTGCTATGTGGGAGGGTAAAAGAAAATTCATTTTTATTTTCAAGCATAGTAGAACCATCAAATTCTTTATTTTCTAGTTCTGATAAGTCTACATTTTCTACTTTACCATTAATAGTAACTTTATAATCTGCCCCATAACCTAATACTCGGGTTGCAACTAATATTGCATTTTTATCTCCTACAATAAGATCATTAACATTAATTTTAGATACTATTACAGATTCTAAAAGTTTGTCTAATACTGTGCCTTTTTCAATATATGATTGGTTAGATAAAATATCTTCTTCCTTAGCAGTCATATACTTAATTTCTACTTTACCGCTAGATAAGGGGTTGTCTTTAGGATATAATAATCCTTTAGATGGAAGTTCTATTTCTTCAGTTGGGAATTTAAATTCACTCATATAATCTTTATTTAATTAAAACGTTTTTATCGTTGATAAATACTAAAAAGGAAAGTTCTTAAAACGGGTTAGTAATTATTTATTTATTTTATTTTCAAATTTATCAAATCTTGAATCTATTTGCCTATAAATTTCATCAATTTGATTTTGGTAATCTAATCGTAAATCATTAATATTATTATTAAAATCTTTACCGATTTCATCCATAGCTAAATAAGCATTATCTACAGATTGGTTAACATCTCTAACTTTGGTTTTCACCTTAAACACTCCTATCGAAGCATACCCTACTAAGAATACACCTACTGTGGATAGGACACCTAAAACAAATTCTAAATTTTCCATATCTTATTATTTTTAAATGTCAAAGAACTATTCCTTTTAGTATTGATGTCCAATATAAAAAAAAGCTTGACCGAAGCCAAGCAATTTTTATAACATCATTTCTTTTTTTAATTTATGTAGATTTTCATCTACCCAAATATCATTATAAATAAACTTATCATCTTTTGTATAATAATGATACCCATTATAATGATAAGTGTAATCTTCTATAATAGGGATTGACTTAAATATAATAGCTTCAAAAAATCTATAAGTCCAAGTAAAATCACCATTAGGACACAATGTAAATTTAGAGCGAGCCATATTTTTAAAGTAACCAATGTCATATTGTTTGGTATTAATATTTCTACCCCTATTTGATGAAGTTATTGTTGCATCTGGGAAGTTTGAGAGAAATGATTTTCTTTTTTCAGTAATCAAACCTATAAACAAGATATCTATATCTTTATCAACATTATTATATTTTAATAAAGATTTAGGGAATATAAGACTATATACAACATCATTAATTTTTGTAATTGGAGTTGAATGTTCAATTTGTAAAGTATAATTATCTTCACCCAATTCTATCATTGCCTGTCTTGCTCTAATTTCTTGTAGTAACATAATTTAATATAAAAAAAAGCTTGACCGAAGCCAAGCAATTTTTTGAGGTATGAGGGTTGGGTAAATTTTTAGAAATTCAATACACAGTAATCTGGTTGAACTGTCATTGTAAGTTCTTGAGCAGCATTTTCAGTATCCCAATTGAAATCTCCAAATGAAGCTTCTGTAATCATTGCTCCTTTGATAATCCATTCTGATACAATATCACCTACAGGTCCTAGTACATTTACTGTTAAGTCTTTCTTGTAGAAATCACTATAACCATCACGACCAGTTACTGATTCGTGGTGTAAACGTACCCATTCCATTACTGCTTGAGCACCAGAAGGAGTAATAGGATCGAATAATGTAAATTCAATTGTGTTCCAAGTAGTTTTCCCTTTAACATAACGTTGTACGTTAATATGATTTAAAGGTACTGAACCTTGGCTTACAGATACGGCTCCTACACCTTTCATGATGTAAGATGGGAATCCATCAACGTAAAGAATAAATCTATTCTTTTGTTTTGGCTCAAATGCCGTGTAAAATATTTCGTTAGGATCTAATACTGCCATTTTATGTTTTTATTTTATTATAAATATTCTAATTTTTAGTTTTTATTCAGGAAATACTGCTCCTGTTGGTAACACATTGAAATCTAGCATAATAAATTCTGCTGTTCTAGTTGGTTGTAAATAAATCTGTCCTACTAGTTGATTTCTATCTATTACATCTGGAGTATTATTAGTATCATCCATTACTACTTTAAATGCATACAATCCTTGTCTTTGTTGTACTGATTCTAAGTATGGGTTCACTTGTGCTAAGAATGAATTTCTTGTAGCAATTGTGTTTTGTTCAAATACTAAATTATCAGATATCTGGGAGATGTATCCTTTTAAGGCAATTAACAATCTACGTACATTTACACGATCTAATGCGCTAGCTCGTTTCTGTAGTGTCTTTTGTCCAAATACTACAACTCCACTTCCTGGGAATGTAGCAATTGGGTTAATATTAGCTTCATATAAAGAATCTCTATTTGAAGTTGTTAATTTTCTTTCTGCTTTAGTTACATTTCCAAGAGCTCCTCTTGTTAATCCCGCAGGTGCGAACCATGCATCACTTGAAGCATCTGTAAATGCATATACTCCAGGAATCATAGTAGAGGCAGGTACCCAAACAACTTGTCCAGTATTTGGATCAACTGTTTGTAACCATGGCCAATAAGTAGCAGCATATGAACTATCAAATGCAGCTGCATTAGTTACCATAGTTGATATTTGTGTTCCATATCCATCTAAATCTACAACTGCTATACAGTCTTGACGACTTTCTGCAACATTAACTAATGATGTTATTTGTGTTCCGTGGTCAGAATGATTTAATCCTGGGGCTGTTAATAAGTTAAATTTATAATCATCTTTATTACTTAGTAAAGAAATTGATGAATTATAATCAGTAGCAGCTAATCCTTGAATATCACTTGGTGTAATTTTATCATAAAATTTAGCATCCGCACCAAATAAATCTCCAGTAGCTCCACTAAAAGAGCCTGATCCTACTTGTGGTAAACTAGCGGTAAATTCTGTTTTAGCTGTTCCTGCATTATCAAAATAATCTGGAGTTTTAGCTGTAACTGATTTTACTCTTATATATTTACTTTTATTAATATATTCTCCTGATGATTGTACATAAGAATCAGCACCATCTGATACTACTGAGTAGCTAGTGTTACCAATTACTTTTTCAATATAATTAGGAGCTTTAGGGTCTAATGATAAATTACCCCATGTTTCTAAAATTGATTTGTTTTTATGAGTATCATCACCTCTACGAACAAGTAAACTAAAAGTTCCAGCTGATGAATTTGATGTTGCTATTTCATATCTGATATTATCTACAGATCCATTGGCTAAAGCACCATTTCCTACTTCTGAACCTGAACTATTCATAATAACACCTTCTGATAGTGTTGATAATTCAAATGGAACTTGGTTTACAATATCATCAGCAGTTAAAGTATAAGAAATGTCTGTACCACCCCCTATATCTGCTGACCCTACTGAAATTACTTCATTTACGGCATATCCTTCTCCTTTAGATGCTATTGTAAAGCTATCTACTCTTACTTCAAAGTCATTTCCTTGGCTTAATTTAAATACTATATCAGTAGATGAACCTATAGCACTTCCTGTTACGTATAATTCATCATCAACGGCATAACCACTTCCTTGAGTTGTTACATTAACTCCAGTGATTGTTCCATCAGCTGCTATTTGTAATATAGCTCCTGAACCTGTACCATTAGTAGTAGTAGGGACGTTTGAATAAGTAGTAGCGGCGACTCCTGTGGAATCTGTGGTAATAGAAGCTAATAAAGCATCTGCTACATTTGATAAAACTCCTTGTCCAATTCCTTTTACTATATTAGCAGTAGCACCTGTTCCTTCAAGTGATCCTGTTAAGGAAATACCATTATATGGGTTTGCTACACCACCAATACCACCATCAACGGACAGTGATTTGAGTGCCAATTCACCTGTCTCAACTGAATTATATAGATCTGAGGAAAGGGCATCTGTAAAGTTGCCTTTTGCTACTCTAGTTACTAATAATGATTTTCCTCCTTGGGAAAAATAGTTGTTAGCTGAAATTGAGGTTAAATAAGTGTATTCTGATGAACCGCTAGTAATTGCGCCACCGAAAACTGCTTGATACTCACTAAATGAAGTTACTAAAGTTGGGATACCAACGGGACCTTTAGCAGCAGGTCCTACGATAGCAGCTCCTGCTTCTACGGGTTGACCTTGGATAAAAGATTGATCGTTTTCTCGAGCCAATACACCAGGTGAAATTAATGTTTCTGCCATTTTATAATGTTTATTTTATTATATTTATTTATAAATATTAAGGGGCTCCTCAAAAAATTAGGAACCGGATGGGGATAGTAAGTCTTCTTTTTTTGTTGATAAAATTTCTCCTGTATTTAAATTAATTTTACCATCTCCATATTTTTCAGTTAGGGACTTTCCCATTTCATTTTGTTTAGAGGATAGTGTTCTAAATTGATCCACTAAACCTTCTTTTTGTAATACTAATTCTCCTAATGAAAATATAATATTATTGCTTTGTTTTTTAATTTCATTTAAATCTTTCAACTCTTTTTCAGATAACTTATTCATGTTTTAATTTGTTATAAATATATATAAAATTATTTAAATTTTAATAAATGCATTAAAGTTTTATAAACTTTGTGAGGTTTGATATTTTTATGGCAGATATGTTGGGAAATTGTATTTTGATGTCTCGGACACCAATCCCAATTTCCTTTATCAAATTGGAATCTTGTATCTACCCAACAATTGTTACATACAGAATAATCTTCTATTTTGGTTAAACCTTGAGTAAATTCATAACCATAAGGTAAAAAATTATTTACCATTAAAGTAGGTTTATTCATAGCCCAATTAAACCAAGATATACCTGAACCTAATCCTATAAAATATTCTGAATGGTATAGATAATTAAAGGTGTTATTCCAATTTAATTTTGGGATATTAATTATATTTTTTTTATTATGGTCTTCATAAGATATATCTACTACTTTATACCCTGCTTCATTTAACATTTTAGCTAATTCTTCCCAATAACTATAGGGCCATTCTTTTAAAGCTGCTGTTGAATGAGGGGCGATACAAATGTATTTATCTTCAATTGGTCGTTTTTTATGCTTAAAATTAACCCCGTAATTTACTTCTTTATATGGTAAGTTTAAAATATCAGTAGCAGTTTGAATTAGTGGGATAGTATTAGGGGTTGTTGGGTGATATATTCCTTCATCCCATTTACCATTAGTTATAAACCATCCTAATTTATAACATGCATAATAATTCCCAGAATCATCAGGATTAACAAAAGTAATATTTTTATATTCAGGGAGATTTTTGAAAAACGTATTATGGAAGGTAGATAAAGTAACTTTACATTTATATTTTTTAGCAAATTCTACTGCCTGAGGAGCCCATGCTAATGTATCTCCTATTGATCTAGAATCTAAAGTAATTTTAATATTTTTACCCTTTATATCCCATTTATGTACTACTTCTCCATTTATCTTAATAGTCCAAGGTATATGCCATCTTTGGTTACATTTAACCCACATATTATTTTTAAGAGTAGAGGAATGTTCTACTGTGTGTGTTTGGCTATTGATAAACTCAACTAAATATTCTTTAGATTCTTCTCCCTTAATTTCTACTTTAGGTTCGTAATTAAAAGAAATTTCTATTTTATTTTTCATCTGATAAAGAGGTATAAAATTCAATATGATTATTTGCAAAATTTTGCATATTATTTCCTATATCGTAATCATTATATTTAATAGGAGAATGCACAACGTCAATTAAGTTATTATGATCTATAAAAGAATCTCCTGTTAGTTCAGTAATAAAATTAGTATATTCTTCCCCATAATGTTCTAAATTATTAGCCATTATTTTAATATTATTGGAAATTGCTTCCTTTAATACAATAGGGTTACACTCCCAAGTAGAAGTAAATAACATTAAATCAGCTAATTTAAAATAATCCTTAGTATTACTTTTTTCTCCCCATACTAAAACATTAGGAGGAATATCTTTCATTAAGGGTTCCCAATAACTTTTAAAGTTAGGTGCTTGATTCCCTACAAAATGGAATATATAAGTAAACCCATATTTATCATATAATTTTTTTGCTATATCCAAAGCGTATCCCTGGTTTTTTCCTGGGGTCCATAGTCCCACATTAATTATATGAAATTCTCCTTTATGTCTATACCCAATTTGATCTAAAGCTTCTTCTCGAGTTTTATTAGATTGGATTGAAGGGTCTATGGGGAAAGGTATTAAGGATTTTTTAGCATTTTGGTCTTTAAAAGTATGTTCTATATGGTAAGGTGTAACACAAGCATACCCATCAGGTTCATGTAATTTATTTTCTTTGGGATTAAAATAAATATTATGACACGTTTCTACTATTTTCCAGGGGTGTTTATTATTATATAAATCTTTTTGTAATTCAGAATCAAAGGGATTACCTCCATCAAACCCCTCTGGGATTTCTTCTATATGAATTATGTCTATTTCTTTTTTATAGCAAAAATCAATAATACCTTTTTGAGTATCCCCATCACCTAAAAAACTATAAAAGTTTTCTCCTACTAATTCTTGGATTTGTTTTCTTTGGACAACATAATCGGGGCTATAAAATTTCCACTCAATTACATAAATTTCAAAATCGCTGTATTGTTGTATTGCCTGGATACGTTTTAGTAAAAACGCAGGCATACCTCCTGTACTTAAATGTGGTGCTATAAATAAAACTTTCATTGGACTATAATATAAAAACCTTAATTTAAATTATCACGGAATATCATTAATATTTCCTGTTGTTTCTGTTGTTATATTAATTTTAGATTTAGAATTTAATTTTTTAATTGCATTTAAATCTTTTTGCATTACGTCCGGTACGATATAACCTCTTAAGTTGATATCAAAATTACTTTTAACTAGTCTATCTTGACCTGCTGTAATTTCAGCGGCAGTAGAGAAGGAATTTACTCTAGCATTAAATTTAAATCTTTCTGGATTACCCCAATATGAATCAGAAGCATATTCTACTGATTCAATTATTTTGTTTAATTGTTCCATGTAATAAGTCTGAATGATACAACTATAGGTAATATCTAGATAATCAGGGACTACTACAGTATTAAATTGTTTAGTAGGAACTCTATTATTTAGTAAATTAAAATTATTATATGTATTTTTTGGGTTGAAACCCTTTTGGAAGGTACCATATAAATTAGGGGAATTAGAATCTAATTTATTATATGTACTTCTATCTTTTGCAATAGTATCCCTTTTAATTACTATAATAGGTAACATTACAGATCCACCTTTATCTCTATAATAACCATCTCTTTGATATGATTTCCACCTTTCAGGATTACCATATATTATGGGTACTGCTCTTCTTTCTCCATTTTGGAATACAAAAGGTTGAATTACGTTATTAAAGTAATAAAAAACAGCTTCATCAATGTCTTTAATGCCAACTGAAAATGTTTTTGATGTTTCACCTTTTTGACTTATTTTAGTTGATCTATTAAACTCAATTCCAGTTTGGGATTTATTAGGGTTTGATTCTTTATTAGGATTTCCCCTTTTAGTATCAAATGCTGTTTGCAATCCTTTACTAATCTCTACTTGTTTTTTTGGATATGGTTTAAAATTAGGCATTAAAATCTTTCTTTATAGGGTGAAATAGCTACTTTATCATTAGGGATTTTATGAGCTTTTAATATAATAGATAAATTAGTACCAAAATTTTCTAGCCCTGGATTTAATGGGTTGGATGTTCCATCAGAGCTATTATTAGGATAGTCTGGGTTTTTCCCTACAAAATACTGGTTAGATATTGTAGAGTTTACTCCATAGTAATTATTTTGATATAAAATAATATCTCCTACTTCTGGGACTACATTAGCATCTTTTAAATCATCTCTAAAAAATGCAAAATCAATTTCTTGTCCAAATCCAACTCCTTCATCTATATCACTATATGACTGGTCTTCTCTATTTATTAGACAATTAAATAAAAAAGGGCCGTCATAATACTTTTCACCAGCAGCTTCACCATAAATGTTTACTCCAGTTTCTTCTAGTTTAAACTTATAAATAGCAGCTTGTTGAGTGATAACGTCATGCATTAACTCTCGATTTAATCCTCTTATTAAACTTACATCACGTAAGCCGCCAAACATTGCCATATTATCCTATATAAATTGTATACGGTACTTGTTGAAGTTCCGTTTGTTTAAACTCAGTTTCTTGTGCTCTTCGTTCTAGTAAAGATTTACGAGAGGTTTGATCGAAATATTCCCTTAATTTTTCTACTAAAGCTGTTTTTTCTGCTGTAGCCGCTGTAATTAAGTCTGATTGGTTTAATGTAACCTCAGAGTTGGGAATTGGAATATTGCCATATTTTCCTCTTACATATCCTAACATCTCTTTAGCTAATGCTAAAGTATACTCAAATATCCATTGTCTTCCTACACTGTTAATACTAGCATATGTTGGGTTATTATAAGGGGCATTAGATACATTGGTGACATTTCCAGGAGTGTCTGTAATACTACTTTGTATTCTTTCTTCTCTTAAAATATATTCAAACCAATAATTACCACCTCCCGAAGCTGGGATTGGAAATATTCTTAGTTTATTGTTTTTTAATTCAAAACTATATTGAGATCTACGTACCTGGTCGTTTAATTCGATTGCTTGAATTGCCGCTAAATCAAAATTTAAGGGCATCATTAAGAAGTTAATAGCAGGGCTCATGCTCCCAAACCCAAAACTATCAAACATATTTTGTGATCCAAACCCTGTTCCTACATAAGGATCATAATACCTTGTAATTGCAGGAGATGCTTGATAAAATACTTTTTTAATTTCAATACTACTAGTAATATCATTATCTACTGCCCATTGAGCTAAATCATAATCTTGTTGACTTCCCGTCATTATAAATGAACCTGTATAGTGAGGTACATTTCCCCCACTCCCCGCTTCGGCACCATACTGTTCTGTTAACTTAACGATGGGTTCAAAACTTGGAGTAACTACACTAGTGTTTAAGTTGCTACCAGTTGATAACCCCTCTAAAGATAATTGATTATCTCTAATAATATGAGCATATAATTCATTACCATAAATAGTAACTGCTTCTTCAAATGCTGTAAAGAAACTCATATCTTGAAGTTCTACATCAGTTAAAGGATACCCTAAACGTTGGGCACAAAATTTTGCTACTTTGACAGCATCAGTTTGAAATTGGGGTTCACTATCATAAAATCCAAAAGGTGTTAAACCTGAGGACCAAACAGGACTACCATTATATATGGGGATATTCATGTTTTATTTTTGTTATAAATATTAAATCAATTTTTATTATTATAAATATAGGATCCTGATGTAGTTATTGATATACCTTTATCTATTGCTTCTTGATAATATTTTAGTAAATCTTCTACGATAGAATCTCTATGGTTAGTTTGTAATGTAATTGCTTCTAAATTTTTAATTTTTCTAGCGGCGGCATATAAGAATTTAAACCCAGAATCTGCTTTCTTTTTAAGATCTGTTTGATGTTGGTCACCACATATCATCATTTTACTTCTTAGACCTATACGTGAAGTAATCATTTCCATTTGTTCATGGGTAACATTTTGTGCTTCATCAACAATAATCATTGAGTCTAAAAATGTTCTACCCCTCATAAACGATACAGGTACTATTTCAATTTTACCATCTTCGATTAATTTTTCTACTTTAACTTTATCGTGGAGTTGAAATAAATTTTGATATATTGGTTGAACCCAGGGATCCATTTTTTCTCTTAAATCACCAGGTAGAAATCCTATCTCTTCTTTTGATACTGTAGGTCTAGTTATTATAATTTTTTCATATTGTCTACGTAATAAACCATCTAAAGCAACATTACATGCTAAAAGTGTTTTTCCACTTCCGGCTCCACCAGCTAATAAAGTAATTGTGTTTTCAAGTATAACTGCTTTCGCTTCTTTTTGTTCGGCATTAAGTTGGAGTTTGAACTTAATTGGGTTTTTTGGAATTCTCTTCGGACGATAAACGTCGTCAGTATGCGGTTTAGACGCCATAGACTTCTTAATTTAGGGGTTATACAAATAATTAACAAAAATAATAAAATTACGTTAATAAACGGGTATAGTTTAATATAAGAATATAATGAGATAAGTATAGTACCCATAACGTAATTGTTGATTATAAATATGAAAAAGATAAAAAAACCCGGCACAAGGCCGGGTTAATTTATTAAGTATTAGTTAAATATCTACTATAGAGTATTTAAACCAGCCACTTTAATTTTACCATAGAATTCAGGACGTACCATTTTCTTAGCATATCTAGTCAAGAGACCTTTACGTGGTGTAAATGAATCTGGATCGTATACTAATGGAGTCATGATTAATGGAATGTAAGGAGCAAATACAGCACCACTTTCTAAGAACTGAGTTCCTCTAAATCCTAATAAGATTTGGTTTTCAGTCATGTAAGGGTTTTTGTAAACTTTGATCTTACCACCACCTAAAGCACCGATCTTTTGTACACCGAATGCGTAAGATGACTTTTCTACATCACCATCTACGTCAGATCCAAATCCTGGAATTGACTCGATAATTGTAGATACAGCTGGAGAAAGAACCATAAAGTTAGCACCACCTCTAAGAGTTTTCTGGTGAATAACGTTAGATAATTTCTGGATTTTAGTTCCTAATGTTTGGAACCACTGTCCTTGGCTGTTAAAGAAACCTAAGTCTGATTGTGCGATTGCACCACCAGCACCTGTAATAGCTTGGTTGTTAACTGCAGACCATACTTCAGTACCAGCAGAAGCATTTTCCATTAACATATCTAAGATCTCAAGATCGATTTCTAATGAAATGTACTCACTTAAGATAGATGTCAATTCAGCTTCAGCATCTAAAGCGTGGTAAGCGTTCAAGTCTTGTGCGAACTCAGGAGTCCATACAGCTTTTAACTTACGTGTTTTAGCTACGATAGCAGATGATTTCATCTGTACGTTAATTTCTGGGATTGTGATTGGTCCAGCTTTTGGAGATAATCCATCATTTCCATCTTCGAAATCACCTCTGAATTGATCAGTAGGTTGTAAAGCGTACTCTACATTTAAGTCTGGGTCACCTACAACAGAAGCTGAAGTAGCAACAAAGATAGTACCATTGTCACTAGAATTTCTTACTGTAAATGCAGACAATTGTACATCAGCAGTATCATTCTGTAATTGGAAAGCTCTGATTCCTTCATAATCTCCGTTTACTAACTGTCCGTCAGCAACTTCAATTGTAACGTAATCAGCAACTGAAGCTGAGTAAGATGCATCATATCCTAAATCAGACCAAGTAGCAGCACCTAACGAATAAGAAGCTGTTGCTTTAGTTTGATTATTGATTGAGTATCCGAAACGACCAGCTCCGAAAAGACCACCTGAAGTGTCATTTGAAGCAAATCCTTCACCTGTACCATATAATGATCCATCTTTAGCATGTCCTGCTCTACCTGATCCATATTGGAAATCTAGATAAAATACAAGACCTGAAGGTAAGTTCATTGGTTGTACTGATACGAATTCTTGAGCGGCAATCTGTCCGAATACTTTACGTACTAACGGAAGAGCTACACCAGCCCATTGCTCACCTTGTCCAGCAGTAAAGTTTGCTGCAGATCCAGCACCTCCACCTGTTTGTGAACTTTCTACTACAAGTTGCTTAGCTTGATTTTCAAGGATAATTCCCATGTTACTTTTAGGAGATCCTTTTAATCCTTCTAACAAACCTGTTTTTTCCCACTTTTCAGCTAATCGAGCAGCGTCGCTCTGTACTGAGTGATATGGGTTTGCACTTTCTAATAAAGTTTGTAAACTCATTTTTTAAGTTTTAATAGGGTTAAATTAATTTTCTTTTATAATTCCAGCTAATTGTTGCATACGTGCAAATGCAGCGTTTTCAACGATTGGCTGTTTTGCTTCAGTTATTGTTCCAGTTGCTTTTGATGCACTACCTTGTGGTCTTGCATTTGCTACTGTTTTTGAAACTAAACCTTCGTTTAATGTTTCAAAAATAACTTTAGCTTCTTTTACGGTTTCAGCTTTATCAAAAGCTTTCAACACTTTAACTTTTTTGTCTTCAGACAAATTCTTTGATTTGAAGATTTTATTAGTATAAAGTAATTTAGCGTTTAATAAGTTAACTTCGTTAAGTTCTTGTTTAAGTTCCTCAACTTCAGATAATGCAGTTGTAAGTTCTTCACTTTCATCTACTTTTTCTTTGTCTTCTTTTTTAGCTTCTTCTACTTCTTCCTTTTTTTCTTCCATCATTGGCATTTCTGCTTCATCTTCAACTTCGATATCCATATCCATTTCTGGCTCTTCGCCATCTACTTCCATTTCTTCTCCAGCTTCCAATTCACCAGCTTGTACCATGTCCTTAATTACATCCTCAATAAAGCCTTTAAGGTCATCTTCAGACATATCTTCTAAATCAATTTCTTCCTCTTCCATTTCACCTTCACCTTCTTCGGCTTCACCTTCTTCGGCTTCGTCCTCTTCGGCTTCAGTTACTTCTTCTGATTCTTCAATTTCTTCAGATTCTTCAATTTCTTCTGATTCTTTAACTTCTTCTTTGTCATCTTTTGCTTCGTCGATTTCTTCTTTAGCTTCGTCAATTTCTTCCTTAGCTTCGTCGATTTCTTCTTTAGCTTCTTCGATTTCTTCAGATTCAGTTACCTTTTCGTCTTCATTAAGTTCTGCAAGTAATTCGTCAAGATTGATTTCTTCATCAACCTCTTCTTTTTTAGCTTCTTCTACTTCTTCAGCTTCCTTTACTTCTTCATTTTCTTCTACTGCTTCTACTTCTTCAGAAACTTCTTCTTTAACGTCATCTTCTTCATACTTATCGTATCCTTCGTCGATGTCTTCGTCTTTGTCCATTTCTTCCAATTTAGCGGCTAACATAGATTTCAAATGAGGAGTAAATGCTTCTTCTAAAGCAGCTTTAGCGTTTGCTATAGCAGTTTCTTTTACCGCTTTAGCATCAGCAATTGCTTCTTTGAGCAAATCTCTGTTGTTTGACATAATCGCAAAATTTAAATTTGTGAAATACGGTTATTAGGAACCGTAATAGGGATTTATTTATTTATCGACACCATATAAGAGATGGTGTATTACGGTTATACGTATATGAGGATTCCTAGAAATTAACAAACGGGACAAGAACCCTTAGAACAAAGGATTTCTCGTACAATATTATTTATATTTGTATAATCGTGAGTAATAGCATTTTTTCCTTCATTTAAGGTATGCATATAAGAGCCTGGGTTAGAAGGTGTTGAAACAAAATCCCAACATAATAATTCAAAGTCATCTTGTACTTCCATTACATTACCATTTTGCTCTAACGATCCCATACCACGAGATGAAACACCTACTGTTACACCTGCTTTAATAATTTCTTTAAGTATATTTCCTGAAGGGGTAGGTAATATTTCTATTTTACCCATTACATTATCTCCATCCCACCAATATTCTGAAATAATATGTGATACGTTTTGTAAATTTATAACTGATGATTCCGGGTGGTCTAATTCACCTATTGAACGTCTTTCTTTTACAAGTTGGGAATATTTATCCATTTCACGTTCCCATAATTCTTTAGAATAATATCTACCATTACCGTTTTTTACTTCGGCAGTAGCTAAAACACCTTCTACAAGCATATTCCCATTTTCTGAATTAACATTCTCTGTTAATTGAATTGGGTTTGCCTTAAAAGTATGAGTTTCTATTAATAGAGATCTATTCATGGTCTAAAGATACTTCTTCTACTTCAACCCCGTTAACTTCCATTTCATCTACAATTTCTTCTTTTTGGTATTTTCTACCACAAGATTTTTCATAGATTTTTTCCATTTTGGCTTTTTTCTTTTCTAGCTCTTTAATTTCTTTTTGCATTTGCTTCATTTTAGCTTTATCAATTAATTCTTTAAGATTTTCATCTTCATTAATTGAATTAACTCTTTCTAATTTTTCAGCAATATGATCATGTAAAAAGTCTAATTGAGCTTCTAATTTTACAGCTTCTGCTTCTTTACCAATTTCAGCTAGCTTAGTGTCAATTGATTCTTTTTTAACTTTTTTAGCTTTTTTAGGTTTTGGGGCTTCTTTTTCTTCTTCTTCTTCTTTAACAATGTTTGTTGTTCCACCCATTAAAGATTCTTTTACTACTTCTTTAACTTTATCAGAATATCCACTAGCAGCATGTTTACCTGAAACTTCTTCACATTTCATTGTTTCAGCCTTTAAACCATCGATACCAAACATAGCATTATTCATATAATGTTGTCCATCCTTAGCTAAGTTTTTAGATACTATTTCTCTAATTTCTTCTAATGATTTATCTGGGTTTTGTTTTGCTTCAAAGTAAATACCATTTAATACTTCTTGACCAATTTGGTTATCTAAATTTTTAACATCTTTATAATCAAAATTACTTTCAGCTACTTCTTCAACTTCTTTAGTTACCTTTTTTTCTTCAACTTTAGCTTCTTCAGCTAAAAATTCAGCAAATTTATTTTCAAAATTTGTTTTAGGTGTAGCTTCTATTTTATTAATAGGTTTAAGGTCAATATAATTTTCATTGATTAATTCCTTAAATAATTGATCTGCTTTTTTCATTCTTCTGATTTTAATAATGTTTCAATATCGTTTATATAATCGCCAATTAAATCTGTTGGTTTATCTACAGCATAACTTTTTGGATTTTCTCTGTAGTATTTTATTGTTTCAATTTTACCTTGACGTAATAATTTTTTTATGTTTTCTAAACGAGCTTCTAAAGCATCAAATGCCATGATTCTTTCTTCATGGAATTTTTTTACTTTATCTTCTTGCTCATTTAATTTATACTTATACATATTAAAAGTTTTTTACTTCTAAACCACTACCTTTTTGAACATAATTTCCTTTTTTGTCCTTAGGTACTAATTTATATCCAAACTTTTTAACATACACATTATTTTTTACTCCTTCTTTACCTGCTTTTTTAAAGGCAAATGGAGTATTGTATGCAGCTACACCGGATGATGTAGATACTTCTTCAACTTCTTTTTCCCCTGTCATAGCTTTTTCAGCTGCTTTTTTTAATAATGCAAGAGCTTGTTTTATTTGAGGTTGGTTTTTAATTGTATCAGCTTCATCCGCCATCATTTCATCTGCTACATCTAATAGAGCCGCAGCTAAATGGTGTGGTAATTTAACATAATTGGATAATTTTGTTTTATTAGAAGGATTTAAATCTATAACATCTCCATCAACACCCGTAGCTTCTTCAATTTCCCCTTCCATAGTCATTCTCTTATACTCGTCTGGGTATTCGTTACGAAGGTGTTTTCTGATTTTATTTCTTAAAAGTCTAGCTTCTTCATATATTTCTCTAAACTTTTCATCATCCTTAGTTTTGGTATAAACTCCTTTAGCCGTTGAAACTAAACTATCAACATCATCATTTAATTTATCAAATGCGGGTAGTTCAATTACTTTCCATCCTATTTGGCCTGTTTCTTTATCTATAGAATTAACTACAAATTTAGTATCTCCATCTTTAGAATAAGATACATCACCAATTTTAGCTCCAACTTGGGCAGCTAAATTTGGGGATGGTGCTTCTTTAAGTTTATACTTGAACGCCATTTGCTACTTTAATTTCTTTTACTAGTTCGTAATATTGTAATAAATCAACTAAGTTATCATTATTAACCTTAGCTGTTTTATCTAATTCAACTAAATACTTAGCCACTTCTGTAATTTTAATTTGAGTAGCTTTATCTTTAATAGTTTTAGCTTCTTCGTTTAAAGTAGATTTCAATTCATCTATTTTACTATTATAAAAGTCTCTTAACCCAGGAGCTGAGTCTACTGAGTTTATAAATTCTTTAAGTACTTGTTTTTGTTCACTAGATAAGTTATCATATTTATTGTTAAACTTTTCTAAAAGTACTTTATATGTAAGTATTCTTAAGTCTTTATCATAAGTTTGAAATTCTTTAAGAACATCTTCTTTAACTTCTTTAGTATTAACTTCATGTTTAGTTAAATATTCTAGTAAAGTTATTTTATTATCAATGACTTGATTAACATTTGTATTTGTTTCTGTATTATGGTTTTCAATTAATGTATATAAAGCTGCTAGTTCTTTATAATTTTTAATTTTAGCACCAAAGAAAACATCTAAATTATAATGTTTTTTAATTTCATTGATTAAGTTATATTTTTGTTTCTTTAATGAAGTGCGATTAAACCCTTTAGAAGATTCAAGTATAGTACTAATTACTATATTAGCTTTTCCTTCATTTAAAACATTAGATTTTAGTACTGATTCATACAACTTATACTCGCGGCCTAAAGAAGTTTTTACAAAGTATTCTTTAAGAATATCAATAGCGGGAGAATCTCCACCTTTTAATGTATCCGCAGTGATTTGACGCACCAATAGTTCAAACAGTATACCTGTGTTTTTGTACTTGGAGTGTTTTATTTTCATCAAAAAATATATTTATTTATAAATATGTGAAGTTTTTTACTTCTTTAATTGGTTTTCATCTAATAATGATGTATTGTCTTTACTTTGCTCAAAAACTAATTGTTTTTTATTCATTTTTTTAAACATATTTTTATTTTTTAATAAAGTTGTTTGAGCATTTTCTAAAGCTAAGCCTGATTTATTAGTATCTGTTCTACTATCTGAGGAGTCATTTTTATCAGTATCTTTCATACGTTTGACCCCTAATCTATCTTTTCCAAAATTACTATTTTGTTTTCCAATATTTGAAATAGAATCTTTAGGTCTACCTAAATCTGAATCTGTATTATAACCATCTGGTACATTTCCAGGGTCAGAATACATTCTGCCTTTGCCATATAGTGAAGCTAAATCATGTGGTGTACCATATGACTTACCAGTTTCAACTGGGTCGTTACCTTCAGCCTCAATTTGAGCTAATCTAAATTTACGTTTGGCATCTTCTCTATTTAAGTCTCTATATTCTTCATATTGGTCTTCTGATAAATGGAAAATATTATCGTATATCCAATCTGTTGGTAATAAATTATTTTCTAATAATGAAGTTGCTAATTCAGTTTTAGACTTCATTAACTCAATTTTTTCTTGTTCAAATATAATAGATGGGGTTTGCATTGACAACTCAAAGTTTGTTAATGCTTCATCTCTATATCCTTGAGAATATAAATGTACAAGTGCTATTTTATTAAGTTCGGAAACTAATATTCTTTGAATTCTTTCAATTGTACGAGCAAACCTAATATCTTCAGCAGCTAATGTAGCTTTACCTTCTGTAGTTTCGTCATATCCTAAAAATGCTTTTGGGATTTTAAGTGCGGCAAATAATTTATCCCTTAAATATTCAACATCTTGGATACCATCATAATCTAATCCTTTTGTAGTATCAATTTTTGTTGTAGTATCATTTCCACGAACAGGGATGTAAAAATCCTCCATCATATTCTGCATATTGTATTTCAAATTATACTCTCCAGTCTTTTGATCTATATGAGGAGTACGTTTCATATTTGAAATAGTTTTCTGCATAAATGAATCTATTTCATTAGGTGGAATAGAACCAACATTCATATAAAAAATACGTTTTTCAGGTGCGCGTGAAATTCTATGAATTAACATCGCATCTTCCATTAATGTGTATTGTTTAAATAATTTTCTAGCAGGTTCAATATATGAACGACCATAAGGAAGATAGTTAGTATCACCTATTAATCTAAAGTGAGCCATTTCATAGTTGTCAAAGAAAATACCATTTTCTGTTTGGGATTTATTATTTGGAGTAGAATACATTCCTGAACTTGGATTTACCAGTCCATTAGGATCATATCTAAATCTTACATCAGATGGATTTTCAGGGTTAAATCCTTCTTCTCTACTAATATGATAAGCAGTATAAGGTATAACATTATATACTCCATATTTTTCTGCAACCTCTAATTTTAAGAAAAAATCTCCAAATTTAGACATTTGTCTTGCCCAAGCCCATAAATTAAACTCAATATTTAAAACGTCATAAAATAAATTATATAATATTTTTTGGATATTTTCGTTTGAAGAACGAATGGATAAAATTTCACCCATATCATTTTTAAGAGTACATTCATCCGCTATAATATCTAGAGCAGAAGCAATAATTGCATCTTGATCCATTACATCATATTCTGAGTATAATTGTGGTCTTAGATATTGGTAATTAAAATTAAATTGGGCTCCATATAAAGATGAAGGATTAGTAGAATATAATCGATTATATCTGTCTATTAAAGAATTAGTTTGTAATTCTCCATTTTGTTGTATTGCACTACTATCAATTACCTTTATTTGGTCACCTCCAACATTCCGTATAATTACATCTGTTGAAAATAATCTTTGTAGTCTACTAAATAAGCCTGTATCTGCCATTGTATATAGTTATTGTTATAAATATTATCTAAGAAGCCAACTAATATCTTCTTTATCACCATTTTGAATATCAATATGGTAAGGATTATCTGTTCCACTTGAAAAATACCCACCTTGATATTGTGTTCTATTTACTGTTATGTTATTTAATGCATTTCGGGTTGCATCTAAACCACGTTGTCTTAATTTTAGTGCTGTATCTCTAATATACATTGCAATCCCAAATGACATAACTAGATCATCATTATATCCTGTTTGGGCTTCTGCTCTGCCATTTTTCCAAATAAACACTTTCATTTCTTCTATTAATCTTCTAGATTGTATTGTTACTCCTTTATCACTAATGTATTCTTGAAACTTACCTATTACCATAGGTCTTGTTCTAGAGGACATTGTAAAACCAGCTACCATTTTAGAGTGGTCTTGATATTTGTCAAAATACGAATCAGCATTTGGGGAGTCACTCCGTTGTGAATAGTAGAGGTTAGGATATTGTCTATCTATAGCAACTTGTATAGTGGCCCAACCAATATTAGCATTTTCTATTACTAGCATAGCTTCATTATATTCAGTAGCTAATCCTACTAATAAATGACCATAATCTTTTGTGCTAATTTGTCCTTTATATTCAGCAACTTGTACATTACTTTCAGTATCAATTACATGACATGCTGAATAATCTTTACCATCCCCTCGAGATACATCTGCTACTACAATATAATCTCTACTATAGTCAGGAGATTCCCAAACCCATAAATTTTGGTCCGCCCCACGTTTTTCTAAGGGGTCTTTAATAAAAGATTTTTCATAGTACTCTAAATATTCATTATAAAATACAATATCACCTGAAGTGCTAAAATCGCAATCACATTCTTGTGCTGCTAATCTAGGATCTCCTAATAATGAATCTTGTGCCTCTCTCCATTTTTGGTCT
>Ga0187217_1000103_pt1 | contig 30849 bp, 46 predicted proteins | sample 15SPOviralmetaG_FD_130165 | JGI IMG/M metagenome (GOLD analysis project Ga0187217, IMG submission 130165) | Marine viral communities from the oligotrophic San Pedro Time Series (SPOT) site, San Pedro Channel, CA, USA - 15 SPOT_SRF_2010-09-15... | ecosystem: Environmental > Aquatic > Marine >... | reverse complement strand
GAGAGTTTATGTCCCTGGGCGAAGTGATTTGCTTCACAAATCTGGGCGGTGGAGTGATTATCACATCAACGCAAGGCTTCTACGGCTGCAGCGAACAGACCCAAGGCGGACAGCAGAGTCCGATGCCTTTATCTAGTCTCGGCTTGGCTTTCACTGATACGTTTGTTTACTGCTTCCGTAACTCACAGAACGCTCCAGGTACAGGACCAGATACAGGGCAGATCATCATCACTTGCGGACCTCTGCCATCTAAAGTGACGATAACTCGAAACGACGCTGTAGTCCTGAATCAAGAGGACATAGAGCTCAAACCGTTTGAGCAAAAATACTTCTATACAAACGCAAACGGTGAATACAGAATTACCGCAACCAACCCAGTGATGGGTGCAGTACAGGCATCTATGGGAAGAAATCCTGCCTCAGTTCCGGGGGCCCCTGCTGACGCTGGCCAACGTTTCTATGACACACGCTTGATCATGCCGTTGACTAATGACGGGATCACTTGGCCAAGGTCCGGCGCCGTTTCTGCTCCTTACGACAATACCTCTGTCGATTACTACGTCAGAGATGGGGCCACAGGTAACTTTGTCGTAAGTCCAGGGGCTCCTATCGACTATGACGGCACGACAGGCGCGATCGATGCTGACTACGAGCCTAACGGTGCGACGCGAGCAAGAGCTAAAGGACTTATTAGCGCCTATTCTGGCGCTGACACCGCTGGCCTAGAGGCTAGCCCTATGCTGCCCGTATCTGCTATGTCTCAGGTCGTGGCACAGCCTTTATACATCTTTGACCAGGGAGATGGCGGCGAATCAAGCGTTGCGATTGCTTCTCCTTACGAAGGCACAGCTAAGTACTACGAGTGGGATGCAACTAACCAGACAACAGTCCTCAAGTACACGATTCCACTTACCCGTGGCAACAATGGAACTGGCATTACGCTTTCAAGTCCTGAAGACCAGTTCTTCCCTTGCTCAGGCCTTATCGCAAACGAGAATGCCCTCGCCGCTGATCCAAGCGTAATCCAACTGGCCGGTGCTCTAGGCGCTGGGTATGTTACTGCCGATGTGCCGATTGTTGTCGTCTCTCAGAACTCTAACGCTAATTTTACCCCGAACGTCAGGTCACAGAATGGTACAACAACAACATCAATCGTAAACGAAAAGGATGAAACGCTACAGCTTGGGTGGACTCCGCCACTTGTCAAGGCCGAGCTGACTACAGACAGTTCTGGTTTTATCCGGAAGCGCGAGGTTGACGGAACTGGTGCAATTACCTTCCCGGCTACATAGGCATCCTAGCCCTAGCAATCCGAGAAGAACAATGAAAATATCTCCCGCTGGCGTAGAGCTAATTAGAGACTTCGAGGGTCTAAGGCTAGAAGCCTATCCGGACCCCGGAACGGGAGGTGACCCCTGGACGATTGGCTATGGCCATACTGGGCCAGAGGTTCAACCAGGTTTTACGATTAGCATGGAGCAGGCTGGAGCATATCTAAAAGAAGACTTGAAGAAGTTTGAAGAGGCTGTAGACGCGCTGATCAAGGTTGAGATCAATCAGCATGAGTTCGATGCCCTTGTTAGCTTTACTTATAATTGTGGATGGTTTGCTCTTGAGGAATCGACGCTTAGAAAAAGGTTGAATGCAGGTGAGACGAAGGGCCCCGTCTTCAAAGAAGAGCTGCCTAAGTGGGTGAATGGTGGCGACGGACCGATGCCCGGACTGGTGAGACGGCGTGACGCAGAGGTTGAGCTTGCTTGTACTCCTGTGGGCTCGGGCTCGTTACCTAAGTCATTCTTAGAGGACGCTGCGACATACCACGAAGGCCTGCCTCATCAAGTGGCTGCATGGAGAATGTTGGAGTCCAATCTGGCGCCAGAACTGCTTGAAGCGTTTAAGTCTGCTTATCGTTCCAGAAAAGAAGAAGAATCTAAAGAACCGGTTGCCAGTAAACCAAAAAGCTTCCCTTTGGATGTGCCTTATTATGATCAAAATGATTCGGCCACCGAGCATGGTCACAGGATGTGCTTCAGCAGTTCAATGACCATGGCCCTGGACTACATCGACCCTGATAAAATCGAAGGCGACGATGACTGGTACTTGAATGTAGTGTTTCAGTACGGAGACACAGTATCTGCAGAGGCTCAAATGGCAGCGGCTCATTCTCTTGGCTTCGAGGCAGAGATGCTCTATAACGGCTCTCAGGCCGACTTAGAAGCTCTTCTCGACAAAGGCGTACCAGTTCCAATTGGCGTCTTACATAAAGGCCCTGTAGATTCCCCTACTGGCGGAGGTCATTGGATTTGTTTAACTGGCCACGATTCAACGCACTTCTACGTAAACGATCCGGCAGGAGATATGGACCTCGTGAATGGCGGCTACCCTGCATGGAATTCAGGCGAACAACTGCGCTACTCGAAGAAGAATTTAATGAAGCGTTGGCTGATTGCAAATGACCACGATGGCTGGTATATGGATTTAAGTAACAATTTTTAGGTAGCCTTGCGCGAATGAATAGAAACCATGCAAATCCTGCCATGGCTGCCTGGCTATTTCTGGGACGGTCATAATCTTTGCTCCACTGGGGCGGCCGTCAGCCCGACGCAGCACATAAATCCAAGAAACGGTGAACTCCGTTACTATTGCCGCCCCCTTTACCCGTCAGGCAGCTACATCGGACTCTTTATCCGCAAGCAGGGAATTATCGATTGGATTAAATCCCAATGAGAAAGGGGCCTTTCGGCCCCTTAACTCCCCCCGCAGCGATCAGCCTATGCTTGATCAGCCGACCCTTCATTATAGCAGGCCGCCTAGGTCGTTTCCGGGCGGTTCGAGTCCATATTCAAGACCAGGAACAGCTTCGACTACACCGCGCAAGTAGTTGTGAACGGCAGCCTCTTCCCAGTCGCATGCGTCTATTAAAGCTACGCCAATAGCGTTGATGGCAATGGTGTGCTCTGCCTTCCATTCGCCTGTCTCTACAGCGTGGTCGCGTAGCTGAGAAGCTGACGACATTAATTCAAGCTCGGCTTGTTGCTTAGCCATAGCGCCTTGCGCAATAATGCCTTCTACTTTTTCCTTATCGACAAGTCTCAAGGCAAGGATAGCAATTTTACCGATAAGCCAGTGAGCAGTACCTCCAGCCCGGCCAGCGAAAACCGCGACAAGCTCCCAGAATCGGTCAGATACTTTCAGAATTACTCCGAAGAGTCCTTTAGTAAAATCGAACATGATGTCCTACGTACCTGCTTACATTTTACCAAGACTGTCCGAGGTCGGCTTTTGTTCGGTCAAACTTGACTGAACTGAACTTATAGTCCATGGACAAGATTGACTTGTCCACAAAGCCCTTGATACCTTGGATTCGGCCATTTCCCCAATAAGCTTGACGGCCACGAGTTTTTGCGTGCCAGAACTCAAGATCCCTTTGTTGCCCTTGATTATCTTCCGTTTCAGCCTCCTTTCGTACAATCCACACTGCATGGCTGACGTGAGATAGAGCATCGGTGCCTCTGATCTGGTCTAAGGTTGGAGGCTGTTTAGCAGAAAGACTATCCATGCCTACCCGGTTCATCTGAGCTAAGACGATAAGGTCGATTTCCAGCTCTTTAGCAGCGTTCATGAGCTTATAGGCACGTTCTTCAAGCATTGCTGCTTCGGAACTAGGTGCTCCTTTATGGCGAGCCAGTACATGGAAGTGGTCGACTATGGCGCAACGAAGCTCAGGGTTCTTGGCTTTCATTGAGCGTAAAGAGTTGATCACAGCATCTACGTCAGCGCCCCAAGGGTCTTCGATCAAGAGCTTGCCGCCGCTATCTTGAATTGAATTAGCCGCCGCCATGATGTTGGAGCTAACTTGCTCACGGTTTTGGCCAGGCGACTCAATGTCACCCACTTCGACCCAGTTAGTATTACTGTTTGCTTGATGCGTCGCGGCAGACCAGATACGGGCGTAAACAGCAGATCGATCTAGTTCTGCGGAAATAAAGCCAACCTGCAATCCACCGAGGGCCAAGTTAACTGCAGCGTAAACGCCCAAGATTGTTTTACCTACGCCGGTACGAGCCGCGAGCGTGAACAGTCGACCGCCTGCGGATTGGCCAGGAAGGCGAACACCACCCTCCATATCGATATCCATGGCGTCGATTCCTGTACTAACAGGAGAAACCATCTCGCGGGCGTTCATGATCTGATCAATCAGGCTGACTCGCCCATCCTTCGGGCTAACCAAGTCCTCAACTGCATCAACTGCGTTTCCCTGGTTGCCTACAGAGCCTCTCAACATGCCTAGAGCTTTCATCAGCTCTTGCTGTTGTGCCTCGATAGCTTTCTCCAGCTTAGAGTCGGAGCGTATTGACTGCTCTGCCAGGTGTTGTGCGTCCTTAAAAGTTGCGCGGGCGCGAGCCTGGCGAAGTAAGTCTATGGCTACATCCCACTCAGATTCTGGCACGCCGTAACGACGCATTGTCTCGTTCTGGCTCAGATTTGAGACAGTCTCGTTGAAGTCTAGCGTCGAGATAGTTGGGTTCAGGCCGAACGACTCAATCAGTGTGCGCGGGCTGATGACAGACGTTCCGTCTGCGTTGCCGTTGTAAACACGGTCGATATGTCCGCCGACAGCCCGGAAGCTATCAGTTGACCACAGTTGATATGGAAGCGATTGTCCATGGCCAATACCTACGGCGCACCGAAGATCGGCCCAAAGCTCGCGAGCAACACCGGATGGGCTCGTAAGCACTCTGCAGAGAACAATGGCCTCTTGATCAGTGGTGTCGTCTTTCGTCGCAGCAGTAGTCGGCTGGATCTTCTCGATGATGCGAGCAACACCCAGTACTGTTTCGACTTCTTCTTTGGCGCAACCTACGATTTTGTCGTCCTGGGACTCGAGGAGTCCGAGGTCAACTGCTTGTTGAATGTAGAAGGGGAGAGGCATAGGATTCAAGGGAGGTAGAAGAGAGCGCGGACGGAGGATTTGCCAGACCAGTGGACCGGCTTTTGATTTACATAGTACACACGAGCTTGGGTTCTGTCACCGTTAGCTTCTTCAATGTAACGCTTTTCTGTCTCCAACGCAACGTCAAGGCTTTCAGTGTCGATTGATTTTACCTCTTCGACGCCAAGCTTTAAGCTCTGATACCATTCCAAAAAGGCTTTTGGAGTGCGATCAAAGCCGGCCGACTTAGCTGCAGGCTTATTACCAAGCTTGTAAAGTTTCTCAACGTTCTCAAACTTGATATCAGCAATTTCGGAACCAAAGCCGAAGATCATGCTGGCTTTCATCGTCTGAACCTTCCACCATTCGTCCTGAGATGCGCCAAGGCAGATGTCTTTGATCAGGCCAGCATAGCCAGGACGCTCAATCTTGAGTCGCTTGGCTTGCGTCTCTATGGCGATGAATGTTCCAGGGTTCAGAGAGGGAGGGGCCGTCAACCATGCATCGGGCTTGTACTTGTTCCAGGCTTCGATGATCTGCTTGGCTGACTCCTTCTGGCTAATGCCTGACGGCTTGCGGCGTGGAGCCTTGGCGACTTCTGATGCGACGGTCTCTTGAACTGGCTCCTCTTCAACCGCGACAATCTCGACGGGTTGGGCATCGGCCGACGGAGTGAAGCCAGGTACCTGCACAAGGATGGTGTTTCCACTTCGTCCGACGAAGCCTTTGTCCTCTAGCGCCTTGTATGCCCGGTAAAGGGTGGAGCGCTTCATGTGACAGGCAGTAGCCAAGTCATCCATGCTGCTGTACTCGTCGCTGAACTCTGCGCGATCAAGGGAAGCAAGGCGAATCCATGCCAGCTCTTCAGCTTGTGGCAAGTTTGCCTCAAAAAGGGCATTCGGAATCCTGGTGTACTGCGATCGACCTACCTGGGTACGGACGCAAATCATAGAGTCGCTTACGAGGGGCTTTAACATCATAGCACGTGAAAATCCCAAGTCCCGGATCCCGGATCCCGGATCCCGGATTTGAGACGGTTTTCGTCCCAATATTGGGATTACATCTATATATAAGCTTTTAAAGACTTATTACTACGTTTATAGGTTCTAGCGATGCAATTGCCAACAGGATGGAAAAAGGAGACACGTGCGGCTTACGAGGAGGGCGGCGAGGCTATGGGGCGGACATTGGCTTACGACCTGAGCCATGAGAAGCGGCTTTGGAAGCTTGTCGGGCCGCTGAAGCTTTGGCCGCGGTGGTACCTCCACGCGTTCCGTCGGCACTGGATCGAAGAGAACAGCTCGGAATACGAGAAGGTTCGCAAGCGCCGGTACCGTGCCAGAAGGAAGCGAGAGCAACTGATCAGGGACGTAAACAAAGCCAGGAAAGCCATCTAAGAAAACCCTATTGACACTGGGGCAGCGGCAAGGTATATTGATTGAGTAAACCTCAAAAGTAGAGGAATCGAATGACCATCCCAAACCTTGCTGGCGTCGCAACAAAAGACCTGGTCGAGACTATCGGCACAGGCAAATTCAAAGCTGCTTACATCAACTGGTCCCGCACCCTGAACCTGCTGCGTACTCACGCACCGGGGTGGACCGCTAGCTGCATTACCGCGGATGACGGTGGTCTGCTGCATCGTGCTCCCGTTGGAGCCTACCTGTTGATCCAGTTCGTCCACTTCGACGGCACCGAGACACCTGCTGTGCCCCAGGCTGTGATGGATAACCGCAACAACGCAATTCCTTACGACAAGATCACAGCTCGAGATATCACCGACACCCAGCGTCGTGGCACCTGCCTAGCTGCCAGCTTTGTGTTCGGCCTTGCATACGAGCTTTGGGCCAAGCTTCCCCTTGAGTCCGGCTACGGTGATTCGGCTAATCTCGATGCTATCGAGGCTTTCAGAGGATCTGCCGCCCCAAAGGCACCGGTTGCCCCGGCTGCGACTCAGGCGGCCCCTGCAGTGGCTTCTGGTGGCACTTCTGAGGTGACGGAGGCTACCTTTCGCGAGGCGGCCCTTGAAAAGGGAGTCCACACCGTCGCAATTGACGCCATCGTCAAAAAGCTCGACGGCAAATGGGCTGCAGGCATCAAAACCCTCGCTGCCAAGTCAGCCGACGAACTCAACAAAGCCTACGGTCCCGCGGACCCAGCCGACGGCGAAGAGTATTGATCAGGCGTGCTTATCGCTTGCAGACTTTTTCAAGGGTAGCGTCCTAGAAAACTTATCACTCGGGGCTTGACAGGCCCCGTTTTTTTATGGCATACTGTAAGGGTCAAACACACCTAACGAGGTAACGCAACTATGTCCGATCAAATCAAGTTCTGGCTCAACGCCGCCGGCCGCTACGAATTGTTGGCTGAAGATGAACTGCTTGAGCTTTGCAACCAGCGCAATAAAGCCGACGTAGGTTCTGAAGAATACTTGTCGATTGTCAACAAGATTACGGAGCACAACCTTCGCCTTGTTGCGAACGTATGCACAAGCTTCTGCTCTAAGTCATCCGTTTTCAACATGGGGCATAGCAGTACAGGCGACTTGCTGCAATCCGGATACCTTGGCTTGCGCCGCGCCGCTGAAAAGTACGACCCCACTCGTGGATACAAGTTCAGCACCTATGCCGTTCCCTGGATCCGCCAGGCAATGCAGCGCTATCAGTACAACAATTATCAGATGATCCGGGTACCTGAGGCCACTACTCGTGAGCTGATGTACCAGCGCACCCACGGCAAACGGTCTAAGATCGCCTCTTCTCCCAAGGATGACAGACTGATCCAAGCCGCCAGCCTTGCTAACGGTTGTGGCTCTACCGACCTTCTCCTTAATGACGAGGACGGTAGCCGCCTTAGTGACTTGCTTGGCCAAGAAAACAGTCTTTCATACGAAGACCCTTCTGCGTCAGGCCGTCGCTGCCCTTCGCTGGATGCAGCCATGGACGCAGCAGGCATTCCTTCCAAGACTCAGGAGCTGATGCGCCAGTATTCACGGCGTGGCAACATGATGATTGCTAGCTGTAAGTCAGGCTTCTCTCCTAAGGAGGGCAGTAAGCTGATTCGAGCTACGATCGCTGAACTCCAGGCACGGGCCTGATAGACTGAAGTACACCTTACTAAGGAACCGCACAATGGCCACCCTTTCAATCGCAGGAACAGTGACCGCCAAATCTGGCGAAGAAGCTGTAACTATCAAAGAGTTTGATTCAGGCGACAAGGTCGCAACATTCAGCGTTGCTGACCGCCAATACGTCTACACTAAGCGCGGAGAGGAGTCTAAAGGACAGTTTTACCGCGTAGAAGTACGTGGCAAGGCTGCCGAGATTGCAGCAGATCGAGTTCAGCGTGGTGACAAAGTAGCCGGCACCGGTCAACTGGTTCAACGCGAGTACAACGGCAAGACTTACCTTGACGTTAAAAACTTCCAAGTTACTTACTTGGAGGCTCGTCGCGACACTGAAGACAGTGATTCTGACCCTTTTTGATCGGTAAAATAGGGACGGCTACCCTTCAAGCATCGTCCCGCGACGCTTAAACCGAACGAAGATGTAACCCTCCTGGCAAAAACCAGGGGGGTCTTCTTTTATGTGCTATGCTGTAAGGAGTTACCCCACCGAATCCTATGTCTCTAAACCTTGATTGGCAGCAAGCGGAAGACTGCCCTGGAACGACAGGCCTGCTTCATGACGAAACCCCAGCCCTTAACCACGCCACCATTCGTCCTTTCGTTTGGGGTGTCTTGCTGGCACGCTGTGCCGTCAGAACGAGCGAAGTCCTGGCTTGTGTCACGCCGATTTGCTCTACGGAGGACTTGAAGTCCGGATTCTCCGAAGAGATTGAAGACGATCGTACTCGAGCAGAATGGTTGATTGACGAAATTTTAGGTGATTGGACGGCTTCCGGCCTAGTTCGCTACAACGAGGAAAAGGATATGTGGGTACTTACCAAGGGGCAGAACGATCGAAACCTTCCCACGATTATCAAGGCAGTAGCTGGTGTCGACGGCCAATTGCCTTTTCACCTAAGCTTGGAGAGCTGGAATGGCTAGATACGGAAAGCAGCGCAGGGCTAAGCGTAAGCGGCAGGAACGAGAGCACCAGGCATGGGCTCAAGAGAAGACGCAAGAGGGCTCAGACAAGCGCTCAGGCGAGTTTGTGGTTCTTCTGTGGCCCGATATGGAGAAAACTAAGCCGATGAACTGGAGCCAAGCCGAAGAGGTCTGGCGCAATCACACCGATCGCGCTATGATCTTCGCCAAAGATGACTTTACTATGAAACGGAGGGAGAACAATGGGGAGGACTAACAAACTTACCGGCGAATTTACGCCCAAGCCGTCGGTACTCAAGATGTCTCAGCGCATGCAGGGACCTATCGAGTTCACTCAGGCACTTCGTAAAGGATCACCCGCAAAGGTATTCATGGGAGCTGGCTGGGAGAAAGGTACTGTGGTACAATGGGCCAAGGACAGGGTTACTGTCCGACTTAACCGAGGTAACAAGACAGTAGTCTGTCATGACGCCCGCAATCTGGAGCACTCCGCACTATGACCCACGACTCAATCCACCGTCCAGCTCATTACGCCGAAGGCCGTATCTACGAGCCAATCGCCGTTATCGAAGACTGGGACCTCAACTATCGTTTAGGAAATACAGTCAAGTACATCAGCCGTGCAGGACGCAAGCAGAACGCCCTGGAAGACCTGAAGAAGGCTCGATGGTACTTGGACAGAGAGATTGACCGACTAGAGCTAGACCAAGAGCCTCCTACTGACTACGAGCAGGTCCTGACCTTCTATGGCCAGACCCAGGACGACGCTATCGCATGGCCCGATTACGGCGGCAGTGGTTTCGATACGCTCATCGAGCCAGACAACTTGTGGGGAGCTGCTCAGCCGGTTCCTTTTGAAACAGGGCCACAAGATACTTTGTCCTTTCCTGACTCCGATGACTGGGAAGACTTTTGGTCGGACTTTGGGGCTGACTGGGGTCCAGTGGAGCTGAGTAAAGAGGAAGTTGATGAAGTCTTAAACCACAAGGACTTGGACAAGTTCCAGGAGGATGAAATCGTCTCTACCTTTGAGCGCCGTGGCTTTGTCTTTGGTGTGAAGAAAGATGGTTCTTCTTGCTTGCTCAACGATCGAGGCCGCTGCGGTTGATTGGCATCCTGAGGCACCTGTCTCTATATGATGATCGAGCTAGATATCCTTCACCCCTTGTTCTCCAAGGCTCGACCAAGGGTCACCAAGCATGGAACTTTCATGCCGGTGGCCTACAAGAAGAACCAGAAAGAGATGCTAGAGAAGATTAAAGAGCAGTATGACGGGCTCCCACTAGAGGGGCCCCTTCGTATAGAGATTCAACTGTGGGGAGAAGGCAGGGCCGACATCGATAACATTATCGGCGCCTTCTTCGATACAGCAAACAAGGTGCTGTGGGTCGACGACCGAGTGTCGGTTATTCCTCAGGTCACGGTATCCTGGACGAAAGCAATTAAAGCTGAGTCTCGATGGCTCATCAGGATCTATGAGATCGAACCGGAAAGTAGCCAACTTAGCCTGTGAGGCTTGCGTCGACAGCTACTATGGCTACAACGTTATTTCTGATCCAGGGGCAGGCGAGAGCCTGAGTATTTTGACTACGGTTGATTCTGAAAACGTGCATGCGGCAATATACGGCAATAAGAAGCATCGCTTACTGTGTTTCCGGGGAAGTGACGACTCGCAGGACTGGCTTGAGAACCTTAAGTTTTGGCCCGAAAAGCATCGCTACCTTATGTCATGGGAGTCATTGAGACCTTTTGTGCCATCAGTGACGCCAAAAGTTTACGGTGGGTTCAATGCCTCTTGGAGAAAGGTCTCTCCACAGATTCGTTCCATCACTGAAGACTACGGTCTCGAGGGAGTTCGCTGGATTGTCACGGGTCACAGCCTAGGAGGCGCCCTGGCAGCTCTTGCGGTCACTACAATGAACTGGGAGCTTGATCCCGACCTGGTGACGTTCGGATGCCCTAGATGGGGCAACAGCCACGCCGTGTGGATTGCCAATCAAAAGAGTCGCACAAACCTTCGCTTCATCAATAAAGGTGACTGGACCCCTATGCTCCCTGGGACGTTTGGTTGGACTCATGGTACACCTCCTATTAGCCTTCGTGGCGATGGGCGGAATCTGAAAGAGTGCCATGATATGATGGATTATCGAATTGCCCTGAAGCGATATACTGGTTATTAATAAGTTGACCATCTTAAATGGAAATCGCATATAGCCAGCCCGAGTTTGACTACCGACGAGAGGAGGGTATCAACCAGTCCAGCTTGAAGAAGATCCTGAGCAGCCCTGCACATTATCAGGCCGCGCTTAAGTTCAGAATGATCCCTACTCCTGCCATGGAGATGGGTACCGCATTGCATTGCCTTAGCCTAGACGGGGAGACGAAGTTTGACGCCTCTTATGTCCGCAAGCCTGATGGCATCAAGCTCAATACCAAGGAAGGCAAGGAATGGAAAGAGGGGGTCGGCCGAAAGAAAGTACTGAGTAGCGGAGGCAAGGATGATCCCTGGGGCAGTGTTCAGGGCATGGCGGCAGAGCTGGCTAAGCTGGCTTGGTTTGACCCAACTCAAGAGGATTACATTAAATACAACGAGGTCTCGTATTATTGGGATTGGTTGGGCGTGGGTTGTAAAGCCCGGCTAGACCGTGTACTGGTTGACGAAGGTATTGTTCTTGACCTTAAAACAACAGACACTGTTGATCATGACCAGTTCCAGAAGAAGGTCATCAACCTAGGTTACGACTTTCAGGCTGCGTATTATGCTCAGGCAGCTTCGGTGGCCTACGGCAAGCCATTCCGCTTTATCTTCGTGGCCGTTGAGCGTAAGGCGCCTTTTACCGTCGATCTGTTCGAGGCCAGCCCTGAGATGATGAATGAAGCTATGACAAAATGCGAGATAGCGCTGCGCAGGTATGCGAAATGCAACGAAACCGGTGAATGGCCAAACAAGGAACCGGTAATTCGAAGCATGGGGTATCCAAATTGGTACAACCCTGTTAAAGTTGAGGAGACCCCCGAGGAGGACCTTTTCTGATGTTAGAGAACCACAGCGCTCAACTTGTCTCGATAACGCCAAACGCGGAAGAACAGATCGTCTACATGGCACGGGTAAGCAATCCCAAGAACCAGGCGAACATGGATACCGCCCCACGCCTGATCAAGTACCTCATCAAGCACAAGCACTGGTCTCCGTTTGAGATGGCCTCCATACAGGTCGAGATCAGTACTACTAGGGCGATAGCCGCTCAGGTACTACGACACCGCTCCTTCAGCTTCCAGGAGTTCTCTCAGCGTTATTCCGACGTGGGTGAGCTGGAGGCCATTGGACTGCCTCATCTGCGCACACAGGACACCAAGAACAAGCAGGCAAGCCACGACAACCTTGACCCTGAGATCAAGGAGATGTTCGAGCTGCATACAGAACGCCTGTACTCCCAAGCTCAGGACCTTTACCAGCACATGCTTGAAAAGGGCGTCGCCAAGGAGTGTGCCAGGTCGGTGCTGCCCCTAGGTACGCCAACTAAGATCTACATGGCTGGAACCATCCGCTCTTTCATTCACTACGTGCAGATCAGGGCAGGTGAGGAAACACAGCTCGAGCATCGACTGATCGCCGAGGACATTAAAGGCATTATCAAGGATAATCTGCCGTCGATATACGAAGCGGCATTCATTTTGTAGCGATTGTATCATCTGTCATGGTATACTGACATACGGAGAGACAGCTCTCCCTTATTTAACCATTCAACGTCTTTATACCATGTCACAATCCGTCCTGGACCAGGGCGCAGTGTCAGCATGGGAATCGTTTTGCCAGTGGGTTACCTCCACTAACAACCGTCTTTATGTCGGTTGGTTTGGCGTCTTAATGATCCCGACACTGATTGCTGCAGCCATTTGCTTCATCGTCGCTTTCGTAGGCGCTCCACCCGTCGACATTGACGGGATCCGCGAACCGGTCGCCGGTTCTTTGCTTTATGGAAACAACATCATCTCAGGTGCAGTCGTACCTTCCAGCAACGCCATCGGCTTGCACTTCTATCCAATCTGGGAAGCAGCCACTCTTGACGAATGGCTCTACAACGGCGGACCCTTCCAGCTCGTTGTCTTCCACTTCCTTATTGGTATCTACGCTTACATGGGACGAGAATGGGAACTTAGCTACCGGTTAGGTATGCGCCCCTGGATCTGTGTTGCTTACTCTGCACCCGTTGCAGCCGCTTCGGCAGTCTTTCTTGTCTACCCATTCGGTCAAGGATCTTTTTCTGATGCAATGCCACTCGGGATCAGCGGAACGTTCAACTACATGCTCGTCTTTCAAGCCGAACATAACATCCTCATGCATCCGTTCCACATGTTGGGAGTTGCTGGTGTGTTTGGTGGTGCTTTCTTTAGCGCCATGCACGGTAGCTTGGTTACTTCTTCTCTCATTAGAGAGACAACTGAACAAGTAAGTCAGAACTACGGCTACAAATTCGGCCAAGAAGAAGAGACGTACAACATCGTGGCTGCTCACGGCTACTTCGGTCGCCTGATCTTCCAATACGCCTCGTTCAACAACAGCCGTAGCCTTCACTTCTTCCTTGCAGCCTGGCCTGTTGTGGGTATCTGGTTCACCGCCCTTGGCGTGTCAACCATGGCCTTCAACCTCAACGGCTTCAACTTCAACCAGTCGGTCACAGACTCACAGAACCGTGTGATCAATACATGGGGTGATATACTGAACCGTGCGGGACTCGGCATGGAAGTGATGCACGAAAGGAATGCACACAACTTTCCTCTCGACCTGGCTTCTAACAACATCGTCCCCATTGCCCTTAAAGCACCTGCTGTCGGATGACTATCGTAAAAGAAGAACGCGGACGGCTTAATGCCTATGCTATCGAGCCTCAAATGTACTTTGCTGAAACTACTGTGGATCACAACACTCGCGCTGAAAAGCTAAATGGCCGCCTTGCAATGCTTGGCTTTGTAGCTGCTATTGGAGCTTATGCTCTAACCGGTCAGATCATCCCAGGATTGTTCTGACGATGACCTAGGGCCTTCGGGCCCTTTTTTTATGCCTCGGCATACTACGACGACGAGATGTCAGTTATGTCAAGCGATCCCAGTTCCTGGAAAGAAGCCAAGCCCGAGATTAAGCGTGGTCCCAAGATCTGGGAGTACACTCGCGGCTATAAGGCTAATGACGCAGGCCGCCACGAGAATGAAAAAGAGTTCCGTGCTTTTCAGCATTACTTGAATTCTGCCGGGGCTAGGTCTTACGAATCTACGGCAAGCTTTTGCGGGCAGCAGCCGGTAACTATATCGGCCTATGCGAACCGCTACAACTGGGACAAGCGTTGTGCAGCCTGGGACAAGCACCAGATGTCGATAACCTTCAAACAGGCTAACGACCTCGAGCGCAATCGCCACAGAGACGCTATTCAGGAGTTTCGGCAGGCCAACGAGGATCAGGCCAGGCTGATGATGGATGTTAGTTCTGACTTGATGGGGATTATCCAGGCCAGGATCGCCAAAGCGCAAGCTGAGGGAGAAGAGATCCCCATGGCACTTGTCTCAGGACTGATGAGGGCCGCGGCCAACATCTCAGACACCGGGCGCCAGGCTTGGGCAACCTCTCTTGGTGTTAATGAGCTTATGCAGGTGGTCGACCAGGAGCTTTCTGAGCACCAGGCGGACATCGAAGAAGCTGATGTATACGAAATCCCGCTTGACAGCTAATGGCAGCCAAACTCGGAAAAGACTACTTAGAAAGAGCAGCTTCTGGTCAGGACCTCGTCAAGAAGGTCAAGGCTAAAAAGGCTAACACCCTTCTCGACGGCAAGGAGGTTGTGCTTTGGAAATTTATCCGCAAAGTGTATCCTCAATACAAGTTCTACAAATTCCATGCAACAGTTATCGAACAGCTCCAGCGAGTCATCAATGGAGAATGTAATCGACTCATCCTGCAAGTCCCTCCACGACATGGTAAAAGCCTGCTTGCTTCACAGCTTTTGCCTGCTGCTTATCTATTGGCTCATCCCGATCGTTATGTGGGAATTAGTTCTTACTCGGCCGAACTTGCCGAAGGATTCTCCCGCAAAGCAAGAGACTTCTATAGAGAGGGCGGTGGTCTTCTCAACCCGTCAAGCCAGGCTGTAAATGCATGGGGAACGGAGGGTGGCGGTGGCCTATGGGCCGCTGGTGTTGGGGGCGCCGTTACTGGCCGCTCAGGGCACCTTCTCATCGTCGATGACCCAGTCAAGAACCGGGAGGATGCGGAATCATCTCGAATGATGGAGAAGTTGAATGATTGGTATACATCCACCCTGTACACACGTCTAGAGCCTCACGTCGGGGCTATTGTGGTCATTCAGACCAGGTGGTCGGAAAGCGACATGATCGGCCAACTCCTGGAGAACGAACAGAACGTATCAGAGAAAGGTAGAGAGAACTGGACCATCGTCGACCTTCCTGCTATCTACGAGGATGAAGACGATCGCCCATTGCTTCCTTCTCACTGCCCCAAGGTTGACGACTGGCGAGCAGAGGTTGGTGAGCCGCTTTGCCCTCAGAGGTACGGATCGGACGATCTGGAACGTATTAGAGAGGCCGTGGGGTCTCGAGATTTTGCTTCTTTGTACCAACAGCGCCCCGCTCCAGAAGGTGGTAACCTGTTCGACCCGACATGGTGGCAGTACTACGACCATGATACGGTAATGCCGGAATTCAGCCGTATAATGCTAAGCGTTGACTGTACGTTTACAAATACCAAGAAAAGTGACTACGTGGTCGGAGCTGTTGTAGGCCAGGCTGGTTCGCAATTCTACGTATTGGACCTAGTAAGAGCAAAGCTGGACGTCGTAGGCACCATGACCATGATTTCTCGGCTATACCAGCGACACGCTTTATCAGGCACTATTATCGAGCTAGCGGCATCTGGCTACGCTGTTTACCAGATGATGCAGAAGAAGGTTCCAGGACTTATTGGATTCAAGCCCGAGAAAAGTAAAGAAGCAAGAGCCGCAGGTATCGTGCCACTAGTTGAAGCTGGAAACGTTTACCTACCAGCAAGTGCGACTTGGCTTGACGCGTTCATGAATGAATTCGCGTTGTTCCCGGCTTCGAAAAACGATGACATGGTGGATAGCTTGACAATGGCTATCAATTACTGCAGTCAGCGTTCCGCACCACAGATGACTTCTGTGACCTGGGGCCGTGGCGATAGAATCCTCCCAAACAGCCCTAGGTATAATGCTTGGTAGGACTGTAATTAAGTATGGCTCGTAAACAAGCGAAATTTCAGATGAGCCATGAACAGCAAGAGCTGGCTGCTAACAACTTAAACCTAGCCAGACGCGAGGCTTGGAGAATACAAAGAAGCACGGGAATCGACTACCAGACACTGGAATCAGTGGCCTTTGAGGGGTTATGCAAGGCGGCATATCGTTACGATGCATCCCGCCCTCATCCGGTAACAGGCAAAAGCATGAAATTCAGCTCGTTGGCAACTCCTACTATTCGTGGCGAGTTACTGCACTGGGTTCGCGACAGGACTTATGCGGTTCGATTGAGCCATAAGATGCGCGAACGTTGGGTTAAGGGGCGCAAGTTGCTTTACCGTGGCTCCAATGACCTTGAGATCGCTGCGGCCTTAGAGATTACCAAGGAAGAATGGCTAGAGGTGCGTAAGGTTTGCAGTGGCCCTCCACTGGAACTGAAGGATCAGGCAGCTCCCACAGCTCCGCTTGAGCCAGATGAAATGAACTTCGCCAACATTTACCTACGGGCCGCCGAAGACGCTCTGGATACTCTCTGCCCAGATCAGCAGGCCATCCTGGACAAAATGGAACTGTACTTGTCTGGGACTGGCTCACGCATTCCGACAGAAGCTGTTGATACGATCCTGGATGCAGCGGGATGTGAGAGCATCGACTGGGGCACTATCGACCTGGATGCGTTCGAAGGCGAACCTATTGGTAAAGACAGGTTGCAACAATCGCTCTTCTAGTGGTAAGATGGCTGTATGGCTATTTCACAAGAAACTCTAAGACGAATCAAGGCCGCCCCCTTGTCAGACGTAATTCTGGCTTCTGGCGGTCAACTTAAGCGAGTTGGACACGAGTTCCTGACTCAATGCTTATGGCACGAAGACACTAATCCCTCTCTGACAGTCTCTGATCAGAAGGGGTTTTGTTTTTGCCATGTATGCAGGCAAGGTGGTGACGTTCTGGACTACCTGCAGCAAAAGACAGGCATGGGGCTGCGCGAATCGGCAGAGCATGCGTGTGACATTCTTGGGCTCAAGTTCGAAGCTACGGACGAGAACCCTGAGGAGATAGCACGCCGCAAAGCAGTACGAGCTAGTGCCATCAATGCCTTAGAGGTCCAGCAGAAGGCCTTCGCAGAGGCTTTTACTGGTCCTAAGGGTGGCCGGATTCGCCGTATCTGGACAGACCGAGGCATGACTCCCGAGGCCGCCGAAGAGTTTAGCATTGGCTACGCTCCTGGAGGTGAGTTCGGTGGACGCATCACTGTGCCCATACATGACCACCGCGGTCAGCTTGTTGGCTTCACTGGTCGAGCGACAAAGTCCAAGGAAGAGCAGCCAGCTAAGTACAAAAACTCAGCCGACAGCGATCTGTTCCAAAAGAAGTTGTTGGTATTCAACGAACATCGGGCTCGCGACGCTGCCAGGGAAGCGGGTTGCACCATTTTTGTGGAAGGTCATCTGGATGTGGTGGCGATGTGGCAGGCTGGTATCCGCAACGTTATCGCGGCCCAGGGTACAGGGGCTCCGGATATTAGTGTCTTAAAACGGCTAGCACGAGCCAATAAGAACTTTGTTCTTTGCTTTGATGGCGATGCTGGCGGCCGAAAGGCTGCGGAGCAGTTCATCTCAGCGGCAGGCCCGCTAGCAATGAGCGGAGAATGTTCTATAAAAGTGGCCACTCTGCCTGAGGGAGAAGATCCTGACAGCCTGCTTCAGTCAGGTGGTGATCTTTACCACTACATAGCCGGAGCACCTAACTGGCTGGACTGGGTTATCGACACTTGGGCTGATTCTCTTGACAAGACCGATACCGCCATGGTTACGGATGTTGAGAAGAAGATGCGCTCGCTTATTAGTAACCTGCAGTCAAAGGCTCTACGGACTCACTACATAGACAAAGCCTCTAGGGTTCTGACCGAAGACTCTAAAGCTGCTGCCAAACTTGCAGCGGAGTGGGGTAGCGGTGCTGCGCATACATCTTCTCTTCATGCCTGGAAGCCTCGTGACATCTTCGCGTCTCGCACGGCCGCCGAGCGTAGAATGCTGCGAATATTTGTTCACCGCCCAGGTCAGCGCGATCCTCTACGCGATCTGCTGGCAAGAGTGGACAATCCCGCCCTGAGATGGCTCTCACAGCGCCTCCTGGAGCTGGAACAGTGCTCCACGGTAGATCTGACCCCACACAGTGTTATGGCTGTTGTGGCCGTAGCTGAGCCTCATTACATGAATCAGCTTCGGACCTTGGTCAGACCAAATGTCATCATTGATGACGAACCCTCCGTAATCGCGCATATCCGCGATATAATGGAAAATGAAGTACTGCACCCCCCTCATGAATCTGACACCGATCAGCCATTTGCGTGAGGAAGTCCTCGAGCTTTATGCAGAACACGGTTCCTACTTGGGAGCTGCTACTGCTTTGCACGAGATTCATCCTTACCTGGCCAAGCCAAATCAACTTCGCTCCTACATCAAGACGGAGATCAACGCACAGGAGCCCGACCTCGAGCTTCTCACGGAGACTGTTCGCCTTGCTAAAACGAATCAAAAACTTCAAGATCTTCAGCGCATTGAGCGCAAGTCTTTTCGTGAATACTCCCGAATCGAGAACGCCGTCGCTTCCTACAGCGCCTGCATACTTGAGGAGCTGCGTGATTCTAGCGTTGCTCTTTCTTCTTGCCCTCGCCGTACTGGACCCTATGATCCTGCTACTGCTACTTTAGTTGTCCATTTAAGCGACAACCACTTCAACGAGTTAGTCAACCTGCCCACAAATCGCTTTGACTTTGAAGTTGCGGCTAAACGCTTGCAGCTCCTAGCGCAGAAGACTAAACTCCTAGGCAGTGCTTACGGAGCCGAGAAGGTTGTAGTGTTCTTCGGTGGCGACTTGATGAACAGTGATCGGCGTTTGGACGAGCTGCTGGCAATGAGCACCAATCGCGCCCGTGCGACCGTTCTGGCTGTACATCTGTATAAGCAGTTCTTGATGGATCTTCGTGCTGATTTCTTTGTCGACTGCTTCGGCGTCACCGGGAATGAATCTCGGGCCAAAGAAGGATTGGGCTGGGTGGACGTGGTGGCGACTGACAGCTACGACTTCACTATTTACAATATGCTAAGCGCTCTCTTTGAAACCACTGGCGACAAAGGAATGCGATTCCATGAGTTCCAGGCCAACGACGTTGTGTTCAAGATCCACAACGAGACGTTCCTGGGTATCCATGGTCATCAGATCAACGCCACAGACCAAAAGAAGTGCCAGGCGATGATTGGTAAGTATGCAGCCAAGGGTATCAACATCACTCACATCCTTTGCGGTCACATCCATGCTACGGTCGTTTCTGACTATGTGTCTCGAAATGCCAGTCTCGTGGGTTCTAACGCCTATTCTGAGGAGGCACTGGGCTTTGTGTCGAAAGCGGCGCAGAACATCCACGTGGTCACACCTCAAGGCCTTGATGGCTTTAAAGCCGACCTGCAGCGCGTGGACGACGTTGAAGGCTATGAAATCATTTCTAAGCTTGCCGAGTACAACGCAAGAAGTGCTGATAAAGCACATGAAGCTTTCAGCGAGCCTCAGACGCTGGTTCGAGTGGTGGTTTAATGATTGAAATCAACTTCACCCCCGCTCAGCGGGAAGCTATCCTCAAGGAAGCCGTGCGCAGGCAGACCGTCAACGAAAGAGATGGCAGGCGCGGCAGGAACGGTGGAGCAGAGAGGGGCCAAAAGGCCCTTCTTTGGCATAAACTGGGATGCGCTGGCGAATACGCCGTAGCCTTGATGATCAATTCTATTGATGCCCTGTATCAGGACGGAGTACCAGTCAGAGGTAGCACGGATTTACCGGGATGGATTGATGTCAAGACTAGGTCTAAGCATAATTACGACTTACTTGTGCAGAAAGATGAAGATCCTGACAAAACCCTTGTCCTGGTAACCTGTGAGCCGAATTCACCGACTAGAATTCACGGGTGGATCAAAGCCGTCGAGGCAATGAAGCCCGAATACTGGAAAGAGTGGGTCGCCGGAAGGGGGTGCTACTCTTTTCCACAGTCCAAGCTCAAATCTACGGAGTCTCTTCAATGAAACCAACTGCGATCATCAACACACTGCCTGACTGCAAGTGGTGTGGCTATGCCAAGAAACTACTCGACCTCAGCGAGATTCAGTACGTGGAACTCAACGAAAAGAGTGAATTGTGGCCGACGGTACCTTATATCGAGCTTGACGGAGAACCTATTGGAGGGTTCCTTGAGCTAGCAAAGTATCTTCGAGAACTTTAATTCATGACATTTCGTCAACTATTTGCTCCCGCTCTGCTGGCTTCAATGCTCGGCGGTTCGGGGGCTTCTTTGTCTTCAGTTGCTGAGCTTGCTGCTAAGGAGGTCACCGTGGCCGCTCCTATGCATGAACAGCTCAAGCCTCTGGCCGATCTGCTGGCAAGAGGTGAAGGCAACTACAACTCAGTAAACAGGGGATGGGCCGGCGACACTCCTCAAGGGATTGATGGGTTAACCGGCAGCTCTTTTAGTGGATTCAGCCTCTCCAGGGTTGCTTCAATGCAATCAGGCTGGCTTTATGCCGTTGGCCGCTATCAGTTCATCCCCGTCACCTTGAGGTTTGCTGTTGACAGCTCCTCCGTCTCATGGTCAGACAACTTCACTCCCGAAGTCCAGGACCGCCTGATGGCTGCTCTAGTGCTTTACAAGCGCCCTACAATCATCGCCTACCTACAAGGCAGCCACAACAATGTCGGAGCCGCTGTAGACGCTCTTGCCCGCGAATGGGCTTGCGTGGAATACCGCCATGGCCGCGGTTACTACGATGGCTACGGAGGCAATCGAGCCTCCATCTCCAGGCAAGAAGTTGCTCAATTGTTACAGAGCATTAAGACTTCTTGGCAACCTGGAGGTGATCTGCCATAATTGCAGAGTACCCCCGAACACGACAACTATGGAAGTCATCAAACTCTATAGGGCGGTGTACCGCTCTCCCAACCTTCAAGACTTCAACCTTGATCTTTATGCAAGGTCTTTGTCTGATGCCACTATGCACGCTTCAGAGCTGATTCCCAAGGATCACGTTCTGCATCACGTGTTTCACAACCCTGATTGGTGATTTTATGTACGGAACCTACCTGACGCTGTGCTTGCTGCTGGCTGCATTTGCTATCGAGCCAGAACTGACAACACGGATCTTGACGGCCGCTAGTCTTAAGCTGCAAATCTTCTACATCAACTACAGGATGAAGTACATGGCCTGGAGGATGCACAAGGCTCTGTCGAAGCTGGCAAAGGAAGCAGGTTATCCAACTCCTGGAAAGTTTCAATTTACGAACCTGTGGGATCGGGAACACCCCTGATCTGCTACAATTATCAAGTAAACCCGCTTCAGTTCTATGGCAATGTATTCCCAGTCCAACGACCACACCGCTGGGCCCAAGAAGCGCACAAGCCAAGGCAACGGCCTTCGCAAGCGCGGCTCTTTCAAAAACGGTTCCGGCAAAAAGCCCTACCGCGGCCAAGGAAAGAAATGAGCTTCCTTGACCTGATCACTCAACGCTATCAGGAGTTATTTATGGCTTGTTCTAAACCATGTGAAGGCTGTAAGTGCAAAGCGCCTTGCGGTCACCTTGACTACACTGACGACTTTCCTTTCGAGTCTGACAGCTCAGCGCTGGGAGCACAGCAAGATAAGTGGCTGAAATCACCAAACAGCTTCTTTGATCGCCTATGCTCCTTTAATCCGTCTGCCCCCGAATGCCTTACCTACGAGGACTAATCGATGTTTAACTTTCTGTTCAAGCGCATCAATCGCTCCAAGGCCGACTATGTACTGTTGGCCCGCTACCGCACTGGCGACTGGATGAAGCAATTCACCGTTTCAGCCTATGACGGATACGAAGCAGCCCGTGATTTTGACACGAGCGACGAATCGGGCTACTGGACCAGAGTGTCCGGTGCTACTCTTAAGAACCCTCTCTCTTGAACCTGAACTATGTCACACGCATTCGACGTCACATTCAAGCGCATGTCCGAGTCCACTCCTCGTCACGTACTGCACCTTTGTGTCACCATGGAACGTGCTATCGAGCTGACGAAAGAGCAGTACCCAGGATGCCTTGTCATCAACGCTTTGATGGTTCCTTGATTTAGTTACAAATCCTTGAGAGCGAGCCCCCTTCCAGGGGGTTTCTCTGTATACTGATTAGGCAATCTACCCCTACGCATTTCTGAACCTATGAACGAATTTCGACCACAAGCACCGTCAGCGGAAACAGTGTTTTATCGCACCTATAGCCGCCGAAAGGATGACGGTAGAAGGGAGAATTTCGCCGAAGCAATGACCCGGACGGTTGACGATCTTGCTCGGATTGGCAAGTTTACTGCCGAAGAGCATGCTGTCGTGAAAGAACAGGCACTTGCACAGCGAGCTTTTCCATCCGGCCGCGCCTTTTGGGTTGCGGGAACTGACTGGGGCAAGCGCCAGGAGAACTTTTCTGGCTATTACAATTGCACTAGCACTCATATCGAAGACCTAGAAGCCTTCGGTTTGATGGTCGACTTGGCTATGCAAGGGTCAGGTACCGGCGCCATTCTTGAGAGCGACGTCATCTCCAACCTTCCCGACGTTGTAAACAGGCTGGAGATTGTCTCCGTCTGCCCTGTTGGAGCTAATTCCGAGCGTATTCCTTACACCACTTTTGACGACCTGCTGCCATCAGGCGCTGTTACCTTGAAAGTCGGCGACTCTCGTAAGGGCTGGCAGGACGCTTATCAGACTCTGATCAACTGGGCTCACGGCGAAGGGCTGAAACATCACTCAGGCCTTGTCCGCATTCACCTGAACTTGGGCAACGTTCGTCCCGCAGGTGAGCGATTGAAGGGTTTTGGCGGTACTTCCAACCCTATCAAGCTTGAGACCATGTTTCGCAAGGTTGTAGACCTGCTCAATAGTGCTAACGGCCGTCAACTGACAAGTGTTGAGGCATGTTTGTTGATCGACGAAGCCGCAGCCTGCATCGTAGCTGGCAATATCCGGCGCAGTGCTGGCATGCGTCAATTCGCCGCGGATGATAAAGAAGCTGCCGTGGCAAAGCTTGGCTTGTACTCCCAGGACGGGGAAGGTAACTGGCGCGTGGATCCAAAGAAGGAAGCCCTTCGCATGGCTAACCATACTCGCTGTTATCACTCCAAACCCTCTCTTGAAGAGATCAAGGAGGCTGTGCGCATGCAGTTTAACTCCGGAGAAGGTGCTATTCAGTACGTCCCCGAGTCCGTGGCACGCGCTAACGCTGATCTGCTGTCACCTATCAAGAACGGCAAGCGCTCTTTCCTGAATGCATACACTCAGGTCGGTCGCGGTGCGGCTGAGGCATTCCTGAAGAAGTGCGCCAATGAGATTGGTTACGAGCTGGATCAACGCGAGTTGGACCACCGTATGGACCGCTACGGACTGAATCCTTGTGGCGAAATTATCGGGCGTGACTTCCACTGCAACCTTGCAGAGGTTCACCTGAACACCATTGACCCCGGAGACTACGAAGCTCAGGACACCGCTTTCTATGCGGCTGGACTTCAAGTCGCGGCATTGCTTCAGCATGAGTTTGTCCATGAGCGCTATCGCTACAGTCGTGAGATCGATCCGATTGTTGGAGTTAGCTTTACAGGACTCTTCGACTTCATGGTCCACGCTGGTGGCTATGACTGGCTGAAGTGGATGATGGAAGGCCGCAAAGGCCGCCGGGCCACTGATATGTACGTAAGCATGGAGGCGCATTTCCTTCGTCGTTGGCGTACCGCTGCTCACAAAGGTGTCAAGGCCTATTGCGAGAAGCACGGTATCCGTGTCCCTAACAGGATCACCACCGTCCAACCTGCCGGCACTAAGTCACTCTTGACTGGCGCCTCTTCTGGTTGGCACCCACCTAAATCACAGCGCTTTATTCGTCGTATCACCCTCGGAGTCAATGATCCTCTGGTACCAGCCCTTATCGAGCACGGCTACAGCGTCATCCCAGCCCAGTCAGCACGGGATGAAGAAGGAAATCTCCTTGATGACATTACGGATCCCCGCGTCCAAGAAGTCTTGGTTGAAATTCCTACCGAGGTGAGCTGGGCTAACATCCCTGGTTGTGACGACTTCGACCTGTCTCAACTCTCTGCGGCAGCTCAGTACGGCCTGTACATGCAAGTTCAGCGCCATTACACTGACCACAACACCTCCGCGACTATCGAGTTCCGCGAGCACGAGATCGACGAGTTTAGCGAATTGCTGCACGAAAACATCCAGAATGACGACGGATACATCTCCGCCGCTCTGCTGGCACGGTTTGACGCCAACGCTACATTCCCTCGTCTGCCCTTTGAGCCCATCTCCAAGGACAAGTACGACAGCCTGATGTCTATGCAAGACATCCTGCAGGACTCAGAAGTTAAATTCCTTGACATTCTCAACAAGTTTGACAGCTCTGACTGGTCAATCGAGTCGGTGGCGGGTTGCACCAATGCAAGTTGCATCGCTAAGGCGGATGCCGACGAAAGGGAGGGCAAATGATGTCAGGGCCCGATCAGGTGCGGGAGGCCTACCGGGCCTTCCGTAAGGAATACGACAAGTATGATCATCCGACAAAAGCTACTCGGATCCCATCATTTGCTATCAATCTGGTTCAGGAGAACTGGAACAACTACTCACGTTTAAGGAGACAGCATGGCGACCATCGTTGACCACCAGATCAGACAACTCAGCCGCGACATGGGGCTAGTCGAGCCCTTCCTTTCAGCCCTTGTCAATCCAGCCTCTTATGATGTAACCTTAGGTTCATCTATCTTAGTGGAGAATGACAATGGCCATTTTACCGAGATCAATTGCAGCAGTGAGCCGTTTTGGATGCCTCCTGGTGCTTTCGTTCTTGCTTGTACTGAGCAGTACGTTCGCATCCCAAACAACATGGAGTGCGTGTTCCAGCTCAAGTCAAGCAGAGGCCGCGAAGGCTACGGCCATCAGCTCGCAGCGTACATTGATCCGGGCTTCAACGGCAGGGTTACCCTGGAGCTTCACAACTCCCGAAGGTTCGCCGAACTCCCTCTTAAAGCTGGCATGAGGATCGGACAATTGCGCTTTGCAAAGGTGGACGCAGTGCCGATGCGCTCCTACGCTGTCACCGGACGGTACCAAGGAGCTACTGGCGCTGAGGAGTCCAAGGGATGAAAACATTTACTCAGACGAGTGACGAGCCCTACGACAGGAATATCTACCGCGTCGGGGGCCAAGTGGTAGACAACTGGGACCAGGCGGTCTATCTATGGAGCTTGAACCGACTGCCGATTGAAGTTTTAAACAAACCAAAGAAACAGGGAGGGGGCTTTTAGCCCCTTTTTTGCGGAAAGGCATTCTATAGAGATAGTCAGCGAGATGCGGGCTTACTGATACCATTCAGGGCGCGACGCCCACCATCGCAGCGATTGCCATGTCTCACGGAATTTCCCATCCTCATAACGATCCAGCTCTGGTCAGTTACCACCGACCCGAGTTAGTAGCTCTCTTGCCTCAGCTTGAGCAAGCCTACGACTGTTGGACCTTGCTGAATGCGGGAGGTCTAGGTTTGTCCAAGTCAAAGTATCTGCACCGGGAGCCCGCTGAGCCCCAAAGTGCTTACGACTGTCGCCTAGACAGGTCTACTTATGCACCCATCTATCGGGACGCAATCCGATCTTATGCTGGCCTATTGGGTCGGTTTAACTTGGTTCAAGCTCCCCCTAGCCTTGAGAGCAACCAGGCCAATGTGGACATGCAAGGCTCTAGCATTCAGAGCTTCTTGACGGCTTGCGACGAGCAGGCTCTTCGCGATGGCGGCACATACGTCATGGTCGACATGATGCCTGACAGTGGTGCTGATAACTTCTTTGATCAACAGCGTGATGGGCGACACCCTTATCTGTTGAATATCAAGCGCTCTGACGTAATCAACTGGCAGGTCTCCTACGACCGCGGTATCGAGAGGGTCTCCCAGGTAACTGTCCGCCAGCTTCGCAGCATGCCGGCTGAAGAAGGTGCTTATGGCAGCAAGGTGGAGCCTATCTACTACGTAATGACCCCTGGAAAGGTGGAGATGTACCGCCTAGTCAAGACCGCCGCTCGTAGGTTTGAGCAGCAAAAGATTGACGAAATAAACACATCACTTCCCGTCGTTCCCATTGTTTGGTATGGAGCCACAACGTCCCGTTTTGCCCAAGGTGATCTCCCGATGGATGGCCTGGCGGATCTCAGTATTCAGCACTTCCAAATGCGTAGCGACCTGCAGGAACTGCTCCACAAATGCGCCATGCCCGTCCCTGTTCGTAAAGGTGCTCCTATCGGACTTGATGGCAATCCCGCTCCTTTGGTGCTTGGCCCTAATACTGCGGTTGACCTCAGCGCTGAAGGGGGTGACTTCTCCTTCGCAGAGCCCACCGGAAAATCCTTAGAACGCCACCAAGAGGAGATTAAGCACGTCGAAGAGCTGATGGACCGAAGCTCTCTTAACTTTCTTTATGGCGCCAACGTTAAGACCGCTACGGAGGCTTCTCTGAGAGCCTCTCAGGTGGCGTCCAGTGTATCTGCGCTAATCCGCAACAAGAGCGCGATGTTTGGCGTCATCATGCGTCTATGGGCCTGGTACTCCGGCGAGCAGTCCAGCATTACTATGGAGTCAGGATTGGCGGTCAATGATTCGCTGATTAATAAGCCCATGGGTGCTTCTGAGATGGCCCAGTTAGTCAACCTCTACACCAATGACTTGTTGTCCAAGAAAACAGTGCTTGAGGAGCTTCAGCGCGGTGGAGTGCTTGACCCTGATCTTCAGATCGATGACGAGATGGAACGCATTGAAGAAGACAAAGAGGCCGAGCATGAGCTACAGCATGAGGAGTCTGAGCAGAAGCTAGGGGAAGACTTGAAGCGTGCTAACAAGTTCCAAGAACAAGCTCCTAGCCAGCCAGGGCAAGGTGATGAGCCAGCCAGTGGTCAGTCTTCCGCCAACAAGCAGGCCAAAGAAGAGCAGAGCAACACGGAGAAGGCTGCGAGAGAGGCGAAATAAGATCAGCAGACATACCTAGAGGCCGGGGCTTGACACCTCGGCTTTTTTGTGGGTATATTGGTTATGTACTCAATCAAGAGGTCACCCTTTATGAACACAGTAACTCCTATCGTTGCCCGTTTTCGCTTTCATCCTGAGCGCAGGCAAGAGTTTGTTGATGGCGGCTCGGAAGTTATTGAGATGCAGTTTGACTCCATTGCTGAAGTTGCCGAGTATGCAGACGCCTTTGCGGACGCGATTGTTGAAGCATTTGCTTTTGTTAATGGTCAGGTCGTGCCTTGCGGTTCTTCTGATGCAGCCTGAACATGCGGTATTCCCCCCAAGACTCATTGACGCAGCAAGGAGGTGGTCATTGTCTAGATCACGGCAAAAAGATTCGTAGCCATGGCGGATCTTTCGTTTACGAAGTCCAAGGACCTGTCTGCATTCTCTACGACCGAGAGCAGCTCCCATGGCCATCTTGCTCCCTTCAGTGGCGTGGCAAGCAACCATCCTGGAGAAGAGTTGGCCGCAGGTTTGTTCCTGACTTGGCTGCTTCTCGTTGCCCTGCTTACGCTGTTACCGCCACGGATTCTACTGGCTTTGCTTGGACGCAAACTCTCACACTTTTTGACCGGCGACTTCCCAAAGAATCCAAGCGCTGGTGGTATTCACCCCGGAGGGGATCATGACCAACAAGAAAAAGCAGATTAGAGGTATTGACTGGGCAGCTATATTCAAGGAAAGGCCAGAGCTAGAACCGCCTGGCTACTACGAAACAATCGCAAACCTTTATCCACCTGAAGAGGAGAAAAACGATGACCCCTGACTCTCTGGACGACATGCAAAGCACCTGCAACTACTTGGCGGCTCAATTGCAGCTCACTTGCCTTGACTGCAATAGGTCTAGGTGGGTTCGAGATCAAGTGGTTCAAATGCTAAGGACTCCCGATCATGTCGAATACTATGCGCGGAAGTACCAGAAAGAGTATCCCTATGCCGACGTGCGTAATCCTTACCTAGTCGACGCCCTGAAAGAATTGGACAAGGATTGACAAGCCGGCCAATTACCCTTATAATTAACCCATCAACCAAGGAGGCATCCAATGACCCGCTCTAACAGACAACTCACCCAGTTCGCAGTTGACAAGCTTCATCAGTTCCTTACCATTGGTCCTGAGAGTTTTCAGGCAGAGGAAGCTGGCAACACTAGGGTGTCTTTCCACTCGTGTACTAAATGCCCTCGCTCAACTGTCAAGTTCTGCCTCTTCGATAAGTTGATCCTGGAGTTAATCTTTAGCTCCTCGAAGCCAACAGTTGTTTCAGGCTTGGTTATAAGAGCGGGTGACTTCTATGATTCACTCGGACGCCCTAGCCGCACAACTAGAGAGCGCCTGAATGGCCTTCTTGACGCCTTGGGTGATGCTCATTTCCTCCCCCAGAACATTCGTGTCTTCCTCAGAGAAGATGGCTCCTGCCACCTTGGCAAAGGCGAGGCTTCTAAGCCTTTCGACAAAGCTAACTCCGTCCTCGAGATGCTTGCCCATCCTAACGACATGGTCTTTACATGATCTGTACTAACTGCCAATCCCAATCTTCCAAGGTCCTAGAGTCCAGGCAGCAATACCGTTATCAACGTCGCCGCCGCGAGTGTGTGAACTGTGGTAACCGGTTTACCACAATTGAGGTTCCTTACGACGATTTCCTGGGACTCAAGCACACTGAAAAACGCTTCGGCGAGTTACGTTCACTTTTAGAAGATGAGCTATAGACTTTAAATCTCTTAAGTATAATTACTCAATTTTGGGGCTTCGGCCCCTTTTTTGGTATCTCTGCTATACAGTTCAGTATCAACGGCTACTAAAACCATGGTAGAATAGAGTAACGTTGAGTCCTACGGGACTGCAGATCGATTCAGGCCAAGCAACGGGGACCTGAACACTGTGGAGCATTCTCCCATGAACACCCTGCACATCGAGCAGAAGAAGCTTCAGAAGCGTTTCGCGCTTTTGGCAGCACAATACACGAACGCTAAGGCGTATCGCGGCGTACCCTACCAGTCTGCCCCTAAAAAGGTCGTACATGGTGAGTTTATCTACCGCGGGCATAGTTATACGGCATAAGTTGCCGGCAAAATAGGATATGCATCCTACAAACTCCTCCTTTCTTCTCAAAATCCTGGCCGGCATCTTCGCTAGCCAGGTTATTTTTATGAGTTACGGGGCCTTGAAGTGCGAGAATCTTAACCGCTGCGACGAGGCAGCCGAACGCATCGAACAGGTTTTTAACGTAATGATCGCAACGACACTCAGTCTTCTCGTCGGAGGCTCGGGTGCGTCAAGAACTAGTACCCCAAGGCCTTCTAAGCCGCCCGTAAAGCGTGACTAAGTTTACGGATGCTGACAAGACAAGCCTGTAAGTTATAGTGTTGCCCTCTGTTCCTATGCTCAGTCCTTTCTTCTGTCTAGCAGGCGTTTACATGGTGATATGCCTGACGCTGTGGCTTATCAAGACAAGCGAATGATGGTATCCTGTACTGCAGACCATTAATCAATCCATGTCCCATTAGAGAAGCCTCTTGACAGAACACCTTTTAGCTGTTATCTTTACAGGGTAGTCAGCCAAAGGTACCAAATGACCCTTGTTAATTTAGCCCTGGACCTCTCGTTCAACAGTCGAGTAATCCAAGGGCTTCGCAAGCTCGATCCCGATGAACAGCTCGTCTTCGACGTATACAGCGACCACTTAAAGTGCGACATAACAGTCGACCTGGGCCGATGGGACGCTGAAGGCGACAAGTATATTCTTGAACTACTCGACATTCTTCCTGGTGACTTGATCCAGGCAAATCACGCTACCCCTAACTCCTGAACATCATGATTAATCGACCCGAAGGCCTAGTCTACGAAGTTCCTGACAACTACATTGTCAAATACCAAAACGCCACAGGCGAGATCATTGAAACTTCTGTTGACGCAGTTGACAGTTACACTGCCTACAAGCAAGTTAAAAAGATCCCGGCATGTAAATCAATTATTTACATTGGCCCTCGTTCGGCAGGTGATGCTTTAGACTACGAGGTGCATTTTGATATCTGATCGGCGAGGATGGTTGACAGCCCTTGGCGAGAAAGAACTTGCGCTCGTCAAGAGTCAAGGGTTCGATCACGAGAGTGCTGTCCAAGCCAGAAAGGAATGGTCTAGTGCCTATAAACTGGTCTTAGCTATTCGTCGTTCCTACGAATTGCCCACACACATCAAGGAGAAAAATTAATGCCACAATCGTCTGAAGAGAAGCGAGATCGTTTTGCTCGCATGTTTCCGCCTCGCGTGGAGAAACTTGTTAAGCAGCTTCAGCTCTTGGAGAACTGCACGACAAAGTCAACTTACGAGTGGACACCCGACGTCGTAAAGCGTGCTTGGATTGAAATCGGCCAAACCGTTATCGATACCTGCGCGGCTTATGACATGGATCTAGACATATCCCTTGACGGGAAACGACTCTCGGAGTACGATACTTCCAAGCCACTCAACCCAAAGGAGGACCTTAAATGAACG
>Ga0187217_1000101_pt1 | contig 30979 bp, 50 predicted proteins | sample 15SPOviralmetaG_FD_130165 | JGI IMG/M metagenome (GOLD analysis project Ga0187217, IMG submission 130165) | Marine viral communities from the oligotrophic San Pedro Time Series (SPOT) site, San Pedro Channel, CA, USA - 15 SPOT_SRF_2010-09-15... | ecosystem: Environmental > Aquatic > Marine >... | reverse complement strand
TTTAAAAATGAACACCGTGCTTAATACAAAAAACATCGATACAACAAAGCAGCCTATGTTTCTAGGAGAAGACCTATCTTTACAGAGGTATGATAGATTTAAATATCCAAAGTTCTTTGAGCTGTGGAGAAAGCAAGAAGAGTTTCACTGGTTACCAGAAGAGGTATCTCTTACAAAAGATCGTAATGACTATGAGAATCTGACAGATACTGAAAGATTTATTTTCAATAGCAATCTCAGATGGCAGACTATGACTGATAGTATGCTTTCTAGGAGTATTCATAACATCAAAAATTATGTATCTAATCCAGAGCTCGAAATATGTATGACATCTTGGGCACGATTTGAGACTATTCATAGTTATTCATATACATACGTTCTGCAGAATATTGCGAAAGATGCTACTGCGTTCTTTGACTCTATTCTCGAGGACAAAGAAATCGTTAAGAGAGCGCAAGAGATTAGTAGCTCATATAATGCATTACTAGGTGATGATAAGGGCTGTATGAAGCAACAAATATTTAACTCTATATTGAGTACTCAAATTACAGAAGGATTAGCCTTCTATACCTCTTTTGCATGCTCATTCTTCTTCGGATATAAAGGTAAAATGGAGGGTACTTCAAAAATTATCGGTCTAATTGCCCGTGATGAAAATTTACATACTGCTATTACTCAGAATATTATGAAGAATTGGCGCGATAATCCAGACGAAGGCTTTCAGGATATTATCAAAGATAACGAGCAGAAAGTATATGATATGTACGGTCTTGCTGTAGAGAATGAGAAAAAATGGGCCGAATATCTCTTCTCAAACGGTTCTCTCCTAGGACTAAATGCAGACATGCTAGGAGGTTACATAGAGTGGTTAGCTAACAATAGGCTTAAGTCTCTTGGATATGACAAGATATTTGATGCTCCTACCAACCCTATCGGAGGCTGGTTAAATAGCTTCACAGATAGCTCAAAGGTGCAGGTAGCTCCGCAAGAGACTGAAATTAGCTCTTATAAGATCGGTGCCAGAGATACTGAGATTGATTCATCTGATTTTGATGAATTCGAGCTATAAAAAAAGTAGATTTAATTGATTTATATACTATAATGTGTGTATATGAATATGAAAAATACAATTAAATCTATCGTCCTCTCACTGCTTACTGTAGCAATGGCAAGCGGTCAGGACGCCTTCCGGTCCGAGTTCGGTTATTACGGTCAGCGCATCTCCGGAGGACAGGTAGGCGCAGCAGATGCACCTTACATCAAGTTATCGTCTGGAGTTGGCACCTTCCAGAATTTTAGTATTGTTGGTGATATTGAGCTCGTAAACGATAGTAGCGGTGATCAACTTCACCTATCCTTAGGTACAAAGCTAAACACAACAATCGGTGATATTGATACACGTATAGTAGCTCATAAAATAGAAGGTTCCGATTTTACCTTTGAACTGGCCGGGCAGTATGATATATCTTCCGCTCTTACCGGTGATTTCGTTGATGCTACACTATCTCTAAGCTTAGAGAATGGTAGTAATGCAATTGATAGATCGACACGAGTAATTTATACACCCGCTCTAAATGTATCTAAGACATTTACATCGTCCTATTTCGATCTAATTCTAGGCGGTGAAGTCGGTAAAAGTTATGGTCTCAAAGAAAGTTTTGAATATATTCAACTATACGCTCGACTTGAAACAGTTATCAATGAAACAGCTCTTGTATATGTACAGTTTAACTGGCTCGATAACGATGACGTAGTATATGGTAGCAATACATTCGCCTTGAGTGAGAACTTCGATAAGTCTATCCATGCAGGTGTTTTGTTTAAATTTTAACCTAACCTAAACAAAAATGCCCCTCTATATTAATATAGAGGGGCATTTTTTTATATATTAACTAAAGTCACAAAATAGGCAAAAAGTAATACCGGGAAAGCTTAAATAAAACTAAGCAGGGAGAACATATATAAATATTAAACTAGGGTTGGATGGTGGGCGTTTTTAAATTCTTTATATAGACAATATCTCTTTTTATCTCTGCAATATCAATCTCTAATTGCCTTATCACGTTAGGTGGTATAATTTCACCATCATCAGTAATAAGTTTAGATATTAGACGCTCAATCTTGATGATTAAGGCCTTCAGTTCCGTCCCACGAGCTTCGTTTGTACTAACAAGGAACCGGATTGATTCAGTCTCTTTTTCGAGATTATCAACCTTTAATAACAGGATCTCTCTGTCCTTGCTATACGTTGTTCTATCTACATACTTGCTATTGAGCCATAGAGCTGCAGTGGCAGCAGACATTGCGATAACAAACGTAGCGAAGTTGAAACTATCAATAAAATTCTTTACAGTACTTACAGCACGGCGTGGTTTTGTCATGCCAATATTTAATTAGAAAAGGTTAATTAATAATAAAAACAGTGATTATTTTGCACCATTCTCCCTTGGATTAGCAGTGGATCTAGCTGCATCGCCGTTCAGTGCCGCAGCTGCCTCTCTAACACTATTATTTGTATCCTTGAGTGTTAAAGGTAGGTTCGCGAACGCATGATTATGGTCTTCAATAATTATGTCGTTAGATCCGATTGTAATGGTACCATCCCATGCATTTGCACCAACTGAACCAACCATCGATGCCTGGAAGGTTGCACCAGACTTTAGACGCACCCTCGTATCTTCTGTTACTTGATATTCTCTCGGCGCGGTCACGTGCTGTAAGTATGTCTCACCTTCTACGAGCATACCACCACCTATAAGAACGTTCTTAGATACACCTAAGCTTCCATCGACTAGTACCTGCCGCTGTCTTTTATTCCTCAATCTAAGTATGTCAGCTGAAATATTAACTACCTGACCATCAATATTGACTTCATTAGAGGATCCAACATTAACTTGTTCCCCGGTCACGTTTGTAATGGTACCGACAACATTTGTAGGGCCGTATGATTTTAAATTTAACCCACCAGCACCTACGATGACATTATATCTATTTGAAACATTAAGAGTTGATGTACCACCAGGTAAGTCCTGTACATGTACATATTCGACAAGAGGTGTACCCTCACCATCTATATAAACAGTACCAGCTGAAGACTTTACCTCACTGCTAGTAAGTTTACCGATAGGGTCATATCTAATACTACCAAAGTCATTCATCTCGAGTCCAATAGTCTCTACCTTATTTTTTGTAATATTAATAATCTCACTACCACCAATACCTAGTCCCTGCTCGACAGTAGTTAATTGCTCTATGCTAGCATCAATAACTTCTTTTAATTGATCTTTTCTCTCGTCTATCTCCCATGAACCGCCCTCTGTTGATGGGCTCGGTTCAGATACAGAGGGGGATTGGCCAGCTGGACCAGCTGCAGTACCTGTTAATACTACCTCGTTCTCGTTAACATATGTACCAAGAGCTCCAGGGGATGAGTTTGACTGACCGGCTAAGGTAGGTATCACCTCTTTACCCACTGGATTAGGTCCGAAATCACCGACCTGTTCTTGAAGGTCACTATTTCTACTCAACGTTATAAAGCCATCGGGGCTCTTGATATCGTTATTACCTGTCCTTTTTATTTCAAAAAGCTGCTTAAATTCCTGAATAGGTCCAACAATATCTTTCCATTCCTGGACGGAGGCTCTATCTAGGTTACCGACCTTTTTGTATTTGTCTCTTAAAACTATTTCATCAAAATCTTTCTGCGTGAATTCGTTTCTAAATCCATTTACGGTCTCGTAGTAGTCATTCTGAACGAGGGTGTTTTTATTTGCTGTTGCTAGTTCAATTGTAGCATGGTTATTCATCTCATAGTGTGAGCCTGAATATTGGCCTAATATAACCTTTTCACCTAAATCCGTATTTACAAACTCGAGTTGCCCTCCTTTTTGGTTTATTACATATTTATTTCTATAAGTGTTTGTATCATCGTTATCGTCTGTTGTACCAGTGGATCGATTTTCATATGTACCTGGGTAATCATTAACACCTTTATCCCCGAATATACCTGCCCAGTCCTCTTGACCGTAACTACTAGCAAAATATACTGGAAATTGAATATTACCTTCTCTAAAGAATACCCATACATGTGCGCCTACAGCAGGTATAGAGAACGAGCCTCTAGCAGCATTATTATATGCATTGGGATGGTAATTATAAGTTAACGGGTTAGGTCTATTCGCGTAGTGTTCTGCTGTATTAAAGGCATCGTTAAAAGTTACCTCTTCATCATATAGAGAGCTCGGAGCATTACCATCCGCACCAGATGTACCTTCTGTTATAGTGCTTAAAAAATTAGAGTACGACTTAGTGCCCGTCTCATTATAATTATTAAATCTACCAGTAGCACTCTCACCCACTAATGGACCTGCGTATTCAGCCCATGGTAGTATTTGTTTTAATTCATTTAATATAGGAGAAGTATCTCTGTTTACATTATCACCTAAAATGCTATCAATGCTCCTATCTGACTGACCATCGAGCCATGAAGAGTCTGAAATAGATGTAAGGTGCGGTATAAAGACCTTAACTCTACCATATTGATCCGGGTCGTTATTCTGTATAACAACACCTAGGTAGTTACCGAATTTCTTTTTTTCATCCTTTTCCCCCATATTAATATTTAAAAGAAAGTAGTTACATTGCTATGGTTTACGGTTTAGCTGATAAAACGAGAGCTGCTTCAGCATCTCTCCTTCGCTGCAACCCTCTTGTTGAAGGCCATATTCTTTTCATGTTCGTAAGCTGAGTAGCTATATACCCGTAAATGTCCGCTACAGGTATATTACCTATAAGCGCCTCGTGTATATTTCTCATCTCCGTTCTACTTGACGAGCTGCTCAGCGAACCACCGCGGTTAAATACCAGTGAAACCAAGGCACCAAAGGCATCAGCATTTAATCTACCCGGGCCTCCCGTGGCTTGAATTGCACGTGGAAATGTATACTTAGTCCGGTTAACTTGCGTTGGTATAGTGTTATTAACATATACCTGCTCCGCTTGAGCCCATGGTATTACTATATCCTTTACTGAACCTAAAGCGTTTTTTGCCGCCGTTTTCTTGAGACCTACGCAACGCTCGAGACGCGCAAAGTCATCTGGATCTAACCGGTCACGCCAATCTAGAGCAAAAGCACTCTTACTATAGTAACCTAGATCATAACCGACTCCGATTGTAACACCAGACTGTACACCAGGCCAAGAAGGTCGGCTGAGCCTAGCGTTATAATAACCAGCGCCGCCACCTACCTCGAAATCTAGTATCAATTTATAAGCCTTTGCACTTAAGAGTGGTGTCGGAGAGGCACCTGTACTGCTAGCGCCGGTAGCCGTTGCTCCCGGTACAGCTGAACCAGGGCCGCCTGCCATTTTACCGATACCTTTACTAGGTACTCTAGATTGTGTATTTAATAGAACAGCGGATGTAGTTTCCTTTCTCTCAGCAGTTGTAGCACCAGTCTTTAATGCTGTAGCAGCTTTTTGAAGCACGTCACTGGATATTAAACTCTTTGCCGACTCAAGTATCGAAGAATCTGCACCGAAATTGCGTAAATCAACATTCGCTAGCTTACTAACGCTTGAAGTAACGTCACCGAGCATATTCCCTAGAGATGAAGCTGTTTCTGCGTCTTTAGTTATATCAGCCGATACACACTCTTTTTGCTGTTTTAGAAAATCAAAAGATCCGATTCTTAACTCCAATTTCTGATCTTTTAGTGATTTCATCATATCCAACGCCCCTCTCGCAGCTTCTTCAATACTATCGAAAATCGCGGCAGATGCTTTTGCTTTTAACTCCCCAAGATCAGGTATATCACCATTGAGGACGTTCGTCGCTGCACTTTGAATATTGCCGATGTCTGGCATTTCAGGTAATCGACCGGTTTGTGCATCTTTATAGTTATCAACAGCATTACTTACAAGAGATTCCATATCTGGTGTTAATGATGCTACAACCTCATCGACCTTAGAATCCTTGAGGTCGGTTGGTAGCCCGCTTATTTGTGAAGGCAGCGCTCCGGTAAGCTTCGAGGCTATATCATCAACTGGTAACGTGTTACAAAGATCCGGAACTTCAGGAATTGGAATATCGGGTATACTAAAAGCCATATAATTATTTACTTGATATATGTGGTTTAGCCTGTATAATAAGTGTATGACGAAGATGATATCCCACGAAACTCCTCTATCTATGCTTGAGGAGTCGATTACATATAATGATTACGATTATGCGCTAGTGCATTTATTTGAGACTCATCCAGATTATCTAAAGTTCTTTAAACGATCAATAGCGTGTGGAAGAGAGGTTTTACTGGATAATAGTATATTTGAATTAGGTAAATCATTCGATAGTGTTAAATTTGCTGAATACGTAAAAGAACTAAGACCGACATATTACATTGTACCTGATGTATTAGAAGATGGTTATCAGACGATGGTTGATTTCTCTGAGTTCTCTAAAGAGTATGCCGATCTACCTGGTCTGAAAATAGGTGTGGTACAAGGGCGTACGTATGATGAGCTAGTAGAGTGTTATCAGTATATGTCAAGGCATGCTGACTATATTGCTATCAGCTTTGATTATAGTTACTATATTGCGACAGGTAGGGGCGGTACAGAACTAGAGCGCTGGTCTACTGGTCGACAGAAGTTTATTAGAGACCTTATTAATGATGGTGTATGGAACTGGCAGAAGCCTCATCACCTCCTAGGGTGTTCACTTGCTGCTGAGTTCGGGCACTATAGTGATATCAAGAATATTAGAACAGTTGATACTTCTAATCCTGTGGTTGCTGGTATTAAGGAACTCCGTTATAATGGTAATCTAGGGTTAACAGATAAGCCTTCTATTAAGTTAGCTGATCTCATCGATCATGAAGTAACTGATACTCAGAAGGAAGCTATCTACTATAACGTTATGCAATTTAAAAATATTATACAATAAAATGATAGTTAGTTTTACAGGAGCGCAAAGTACGGGTAAGTCTACTCTTCTTGAGAGATGTAGGAATGATGATAAATTTAAGTCATATAAATTTGAACCTGAGGTAACTAGGTGGGTTAAAAAGACGTATGGGCTATCTATTAATGAGAGCGGTGATGAGTTTACTCAGATGGCTATCCTAAATCGACATATGCATAACTATCTTATGTATAGAGATCGCGATGCTGTCTTGGATAGATGTATATTAGATGGTATCGTATATACGTGCTATCAGTTTTCGAAGAACAGGGTAAGTGATGAGGTATTGGAGCATGCTTCATATCTTTACCGTAAGCTTATTGATAAGATAGATATAGTATTCTACACTGAACCTGATATCCCATTGATTGACGATGGGGAGAGAAGCATTAACGTGGAGTTTAGAAATGAGATTATTGATATATTTAACGAGTTTTTAGGTTCGGCTGAAGCCTCAACTAAGGTTGTTAGATTGAAAGGATCAGTTGAAGATCGTATGAAAGTAATATATAATGAAATAGAAAATTATGGCAAATAAAGAACTAGATAATAGTAGAATTAGTAAGCACCTAGGACAGACGTCGCAGTATAAGAGTCAGTATGACCCTGAATTGCTCGTCAAGGAACCTCGATCAAATAATAGAGGGTACCTGGGTATCGTTGAAGGTGACTTACCCTTTGTTGGGAGTGATACGTGGAATGCGTATGAGTGTTCCTTTCTTATGAGTAACGGTCGACCGGTTACAGGTGTCGTGAAGATTGTGTATGACTGCAATAGTCCGTATATTGTTGAGAGTAAGAGTATTAAACTATACCTTAACTCCTTTAATATGACGCAGTTTGAAGGTACTCAGGCAGAAGCGATCGCGCAATTCGGTTCTAAGGTTAGCGATGACCTTAGTAAATTACTCGAGGTTGATGTAGCTGTTAACTTCTTCGAACCTGGTGCAATCGACCAGTATGATGTATGTGCTCATGACGAATGGGACCTAGACGAGTATAATACCATCGAGGATCAGGTGTGTGATAAGGATGCAGTATATACTGTATATAACGAAACTCCTGAGCTCCTTTTAGAAGGTAAAGTATCTGGTGATACTGACGTTGAAGTTAAGTATCACTCTGCATTGCTTAAGAGTAATTGTCGAGTAACGTCTCAACCTGACTGGGGTGATGTAATGATTCATATGAAGTCTAAGCATGTGGTTGATAAGGCTGCATTGCTAAAGTATATTATCTCGTTTAGAGATGAGTGTCACTTCCATGAAGAGATCTGCGAATGTATTTACCAGCGTCTAATGGAGGTGTTTGAACCTACTGAGTTAGGTGTAATGTGTCTATATGCTCGTAGAGGCGGTATTGATATTAACCCTGTTAGAGCGTCAGCTGAAAGTGTAGCTAATGCTATGGCCGGTACTTTGATGGATCCTAAGAAGGTGCATATCAAGACGTCAAAGCAGTAAACCTAATAATACATATTAACATAAAAAAAGGGTATCGGCGAAAGCCGATACCCTTAAGTGTTTATCTTATACTGTGTCTAAGTCTTAGAAATACACGCTGTTAGATGCAGGTGTAAATGAAGTCCCAAGTCCAGTAACGAGAATAGTGTGGTAGTAGAGGTTAGCTCCAAAGATGTTATCAACAACTCCGTAACGTGTAAGCAAGCCTACGCGTGGTGCGAAGTCGTTAGGACCAATGGTGCGCTGAACCATAACCGGGATGTACGGGCAATAGATAATACCTGTGTCATAGAACTCAGGTCCCTTGTAACCCAATAGGGCATACTCAGGCTTCTCTGCATTAGCTGCATCGATGTTATTACCATCAGTTCTTGTATCACGGTAAACATTGAAACGTCCACCAAGATTACCGATCTTAGCTACTCCGACAGGCTGTGTGTTAACATTACCCTGTACAGGTACCCACTGGAATTCAGGGAGCATCTCTAGGATAGCGCATACGCGAGGTGTTGCAACAATAAAGTTTGCAGCGCCACGACGGTTACGTACAGCAATACGGTTCGCTTCGATGATAAGTCTTTGATAGAAATCACGGTTACGTTCTACTAACCAACGACCGTCGGCGGAAGCAGGACTCCAGATGGAGTAACCGGCGTCAGGACCCGCATCGAGTGAAACCTGAATCATACGAACCAACATCTCACGGTCGATCTCGGCCTGAATTTCGTACGACATAGCGTTTGTCAATTCAGTATCGATATCGATACCATTCATGTTTTTAAGGTCCTGTTCAAGTTCTACTGACCAGCGTGCGCCTAGGCGACGTGTTCCAGCTTCAACTGCTGTCTTCTCGAAGGATACTTCAAAGGATGGAATATTTCCAGTAACTTCGAAGTTCTTGAGGATAGCAGCTACACCCTTGTCTCTCTCTGAGATAAGCTTATCGACGTTATAGTCAGAAGTGCCTGTACCAGAAAGATATTCAGCGGATGTACCAGTGTATGCAGTTTGCAGGTAGTTATAACCTGCTTCTTGACCAGCGGCATCCGCTAGGATACCAGCCTGATCAGCAGGAGCATTACCACCTGCGACTGGGCTGTCGGCTTTGCCGTCGATACCAGTACCGAGGGTTTCCCCTGAATAGCGATAGCGAAGAGCAAATGCGAGTCCGACTGGACCAGCCATTGGCTGCACACCAACAATCTCGTTAGTGATTAACTCGGGGAAAGTTCGTCTAATCATAGGAATCAAGATCTTTGGAAGACGGAAGTCACCTTGAGCATACTCGTCAGTACCAGGGGTACCGAACGCAGAACGTCCTGTGGTTTGACCGGTTCCAATAGAACCACCAGCGCCAGCAACGTTACCGTTGGTTGGTGCATAGTTAGGGCCATTCTCTTCGATGCACCACTGCTCTTGGTTTTCCAAAAGCATAGCAGTGTTAAGACGAGTGTGGCTGTCTTCGATAGGTGCAACTGACTTAGAAGAATAGTCCAATACTGGTGCCCATTTTTCTAAGAGGGAAGCTGCTCTAGATTCGTCAATATAAGCCTGTGATGGGCGGATTGAATTCATAATAGTTTTAATTTCCTTTCGTTAAATTATATACAAATGTATATAAAGTTTTTTTGTTTTCGACCCCAAGGCATCAATTGCAAGCAATTATGCCAGGTAACTCATGAGAAACATCTACAGGAGAAATCTTTAGTACTTACTAAGCTCAGTCATGTACGGACTAGCAGGAGTAGTTGATTCAACAACCACGTTCTCCTGGAGTACATCGGACTTAGAAGTATCTTTTAAAGCTTCTGTTTTAAGGCTCTCAAGCCTGCGCTCTTCTTTTTTACCGAATAACTGTAGAGTGTAATCGAAGTTCTCAGCGATGTAGTCGTAAGACTTACCGTTGAGCATCTTCTTAACAAACTTACTTGTTCTTTCGTCGAGGCCAGATGTTTTCTGTTCAATAAGAAGATTAGACTTAATATCATTAAGTTCTTCTAATACAGCATCTTTCTCGTGAAGTGCAGACTCAAGCCTATTATTGGCTTCATTAATTTGGTTTTTACCGTCAGAAACAGCATCTTTAATGCTCTTCTTTTCAAGTGCGCTATCTACTGCTAAATGCTGGCGTAGGCCTTCAAGTACAGTGATTGCTTTCTTGTTTCTAACTGCTTCTTTAATTTCAGCAGCCGGTACAGATTCTTCTAAATATGCATCGAGGTAATCGGAAATGGACTCAACTAGTTGAGCTTTAAATACCTCAGCATCTTCATTTAAATTGGTTTCATACTTAGTAATAACAGCCTTAAGCTTTGCTACTCTATCTTTATCAATAGCTTTAACAACCTTCTCTAATTTAGCAGAATGATCTGTGTCAATAGCTTCGAGGAGTTGTTCGAGTTTAGCTGAGTAAAGCTCATCTTGCTCAAGCAAGGCTTTATCAACATGTAGCTTAGATTTTTCTTCTAAGCGTGTATTGAACGCGTTTTCAATATCAGTTAAGACGACTTCATCGACTTGACCGTTTGTTGCTTCTCTTAAGATGTCGGAAATATTTTGCATAGGTTAAAAGATCGTTGTATTATTATTTATCATTTTAGTCTTAATTTTCCCGCTTATTGCCTTACTTAAATGAGAATTAGCAGTTTTATATTCCTTATTAATGATTCTATCAATGAATCTAACGATTTCTTTTTTTGTATCTTGTTGACTCATAATATATTATAGACCTTTAATAAATTTTAGCATATTCTCTCTCAAAAACGCATCTTGGTTCTTAAGGGGCATAGTCGCGATTGTCTTTTCAAAATTACCATAATCTTCTTCAAACTGCCCGTACTGGTTAAGTACGTACTGCTTACTTTCAAGAATACCATTAACAAACGCTTTTGGAAAGGATGGATCAGCAACACAATCGATTGCTACTAATTTAAAATCTTTTACACGATTAACACCGCTATTGCTTTCAGGAATTAGTTGACCTAACGCTCTAGAGCTCATACCAACTCTTACACCATCATTAATAAGGCTTCTTACAATTAAACCTGTTGGTGTTGATAGTACTTTACTCTTACCGTAAAAGACATTACCGTCTTGAGACATCTCTGTTACAATATGACATGCTCTCTCTAAATCTACATCAGCAGTTGACGGGTGATTGAGTTCACCCATTGCTCTACCAGGCTTAACCATTTCTTCTTCATACCGTGATACTTCATCCTTCATCTCATTGAGAGAGTAGATACGCTTGTTACGGTTAACATCTTCAGCCATCATATAAGGGCCTTTAATAAAGAGGTTTTGCTTACCTTTGGTAGTGCTCTCTTCAACGACATATTCGAAGGACTCACGTGGAGCTGGTGTTTCGACTATTAGATTTAATCCCATATATACAAATTATTTATTGGATGTGTACTATTTTTCTACTATAAATGTAAATTTTATATAAACTTACCGTATACCTAATTCCTTTTCTGTTAAGATAAGAAACTCATATCCCTTTTGATCTGCCCATCTCTTAGCCGCTTCCCACTTTGCCTGGTTTACAACCCATGTACGCTGCTCATAAATCAGGGTAGTTTTCTTTTTCGACTTGGTTGTCTTTGGTCTAGTAACCGAACCACTGGGCTTTATTTCAATAAGATACTTCATTGGTTTATTATCTCTATTAAGAAATAATATAAAGTTATCAACGAAGTACCTATGTACCCTACCATCTAGCGGGCTTATATAAGGTACTATAATGCTCTCACTGCCCCACTTGAGCACTCTATTATTAGAATCAGCCCATTTAAAAAATTTTAACTCCCAACTAGACCTGTAAACTGGGTCCGAGCTATCAACATACTTCTCTCTATTAATAGGCTTATACCGACCTTGCCTATATTTTTTACTCTTCTTCATTCACTAACCTACAAAGAACATAGGTGGTTCATTATCACCCAATCCTGGAGCACCTTCATATAGCATAGTCTCAAGACTTGCCTTCTCCGCTAAACCTTGCGTCATAAGATCAGAGGAGTTTAGGCTACCACCTCCAAATAAGGTTACTGTACCATACTTACCGCGGATATTTGCAACTGTGATCTTAGTTAATGCTAGTGAATATTGATATACCCAATGCTCTCTAATAACATCTCTTATAGGTCGTTCAACGGAGCAACTTACAACACCATAGAATCTTGAAGATGAACCACTACCAGACCGTGGCTGAGGATACATTCTTAACATCTGAGTACGGTCATCGAACGTATAACTACGCTTAGTAGCAAGAAGCTTCTCTCTCATCTCCATCCAATCCTTAAGAACGTACCAGCTAATTAAATCAAACCCATAACTACCCATAGCATAACTGAAATATGTCTGCTGAGCCATTGTCTGTTCAATAGTAAATAGCTGATTGATACCTGATGACGTACCTTCTTCGAAGTCTTGAACAGCTATAACCTTTCTGTAGTCCATTACATCGTAGTCATAGCTATTGAAGTATGAAGCATCAACGTTAGGTGAATCAGCACCTGATACAGAACCTAAGATACTAAAGGACTTAACAGGCTGTACTATAAATGAACTACTCAAAGATGGTATGTCTTCAATGATCTTGTTATATATGGTACCATCAATAACATCATTTGCAGATAGGCTATTACCTTCAGTAAAGACTGTTGAGAGAGCGCTACTCGTTGTAAATGATGTTGAGGGTATCGCTGATGCAGCAACATATGTAGCGTTAGTTTGTTTATTTTCGAGTCTATTTGTAAAATCCGGTGACTTTACATCGTCTAAATAATCTTGACCGAATGTATCGATAGTATTAATAGTAAAGAGGTGATCTAACTTAATGCCTTGATTTAAAACATATAGATCACTATCAAATAAGAGGTACTCTTGAGTATACCCGGCGAACTTAGTGAACATCTCAACAGCAATCTGTATATTAGTATAGAGACTGTCTCTGTGAATCTCAATATTAACAAAAGGGTAGCCTAATGTATTGAGAATCCTATCACTCAGCTCATTAAAAGTGTCGATCTTACTGCTAAGATTCGTACTCTGAAACGCTGAAACTGGTTTTATGTCACATTTAGCCATTAATAATATTTAGGTATACATACAAGCATTACCCTAATTATACAGATAAATATCTATATATGTAGGTAATTACTTAAATTAATTACTTAAATAGCAGGCTCTGCGGGACCAGCATCACCACCTGCGTCAGCATCGCCGGCCGCCTCATCACCGGTATCAGCACCACCACCAGTATCAGCCGGTGCGCCACCGAAATCAGGTGCTATACCAGCTGGTGTACTACCCTGTAATGCAGCAGCTTCATCTCCCATAGCGTCACCAGCGACCTGTAGCTCGTCTTTCCAGTTTGGACCACCACCAGCTATCTGCTGTAGCTCCCACTGAAACTCAGCGTCTTTACGTAGTAACTCTCTATTAGCCTTAATATCATTCTCGTTCCAGCCAAGATACTTCTTCTGGCCGTAGGTAGCAGATATAAATTCATTGGCTGCTAAGCTATTATAGTTAGCCGCTTTTAGTTCGAGCTTCTGATTCTCTCTTAACTCAAAGAAGTTTGTTGGTACATTAAATTCGAGATGTATATTCTGCTCTTTAATATCATACTTGGCCTTAGTACCTCTAAGCTCGAGATGAGTTAAGAAGCCATTCTTAAGACCGGCTGCAAATTGCTGCTGCAATCTAATGATAAACTTAGCGAACTTAAGCTCGTCTCGTAGTATCTCATTACCATCCGAAACACCCGATTCTGAGTTAAGCCTATTAACCGGTACTTTTAATGATTTATAGAGCTTGTTAACGAAATACATTAGATCCGCTAACTCACCTAAGTTAGCACCTCCTTGTAGCTGTGTAACAGACGTTCCATCAGACCCAGCTCTCTTAGCGAACCAGAAAGAGTCGAGCATTGATTGTGGGTTAAACTTCTGAACTGCGCCCTCCTGGTTAACATCAAATGTCTTCTTTGACCAGTATTGCTGAATAAGCTTTCTGAGATATGCTTCTGCCTTAGGTGGCGCCATATTACCTACATCAACGTTAAACACCAGTCTCTCAGGTGCTCTCACTAGACGGTAGATTACAATACTATCTTCAACAAGTGATAGCTGCCTATAAGCTCTTCTAGAGTTTTCGATAAATGGTAATCGGAATGATTTATCTTGGTTCCATATACCAGAATGAATATATGTTACCTGGTTTGTATCCATTGGTACAAACTCCATCTTATCGACCTTATCAGGCTTATTAGGGTCGAAGACAGGCTTACGTAGAATGTAACCTTTAATGAGCATATTCTGTATATTATCATATACTGAGTCGATAAGATCTGACGGTAGTTGTACAGCACCTAGTATACCTTCTTTCGTATGCTCTTTATGTATAATATGCTCGAAGAATACCTCACCCTCAACTAGCATCTGTCTAAAGTATTCGAAACCTTTTCTCTCTAGAGAAAAGTAGTCAATATACTTTTCAAACTCTTTCTCGATAAGAAGCTGATCTTCCTCCTTTATCTCTGTATTACGAAATTTCAGCTTAATAATATCACCGTTAGTATCTACGTTAATAACTTGGTCGCATATCTCATCAAGTGCATCAGAGATCTCAGCAAAAGAAGCCATAATGCGATAATCGCGTAATCTGCCGGATTTATTCTCTTCAATATTAGCATATACAAGCTCAGCGTACTGACCTTCCTTACTAACTTGACCTGCAGCGACACTATTATAATCATTATTATAAAATACTGACTGATTAGCTAACGCCTCTGTTCTTCTAATTCCCGTGTCCTGAAACTCTGTATACTTCGGGTTCAGATCACCTATAAGATCTTCCGCGTTGGGTGTCTGATAAGGTAACCTGCTAGCTACACTCTTCATAAAGTTCGAGTTAAAAAATGATTTCTTTTCGTTATCAGCCATAGTCTTAATTATTTAATATTGTTTTTGTGATTATAAAGCACCTACTAGAGGAATTCTATATATATCGGCTTATTACCCCTGCCATCCTCACCTTCTGGAGCTGTTGCAGAGAGATATGAGTTAACTGATGTATCCCAGCCAGCACTATTATATGGTACAAATGCAAACGTGCCTGTAAGATTATTCGATACAGGTAGTGTTACAGAAACAGAGTTTTCACTATTGACAGTATAATTAATAGACTGCCCGGATATAGGTCCTTGTCTCGTAAACTGATCAAACACATCAACGCTAGTTAGGGAGCTAGTATCTGATGCTGATAGTACCAGGCCATCGAGTAAGTTAAATCTCATACCCTCTAGGCTAATCTCGAGATCATCAGGTGGCGCAGTGTCATATACTACAGGATCCTGTAATCTAACACCGTTGACGAGCAGACCAGTAACATATGGTGAAGCAGATGTTTCAAACGACTCGGTTAAATGGTCTGATATATATGCCCCGGTCATTGACTCATACTCTGTGATGTGATTTTCCGATACAAAGTTCTGATCTACGTAAAATATATTACCAGCTGGTTGATCTTCATCTTTAAATAACCACCCCTTAACCGTGAATGATGTATCTGCTGTTACACGTGCCTTTGTATTACCGGTTAACTCGATAGGGTAATTCATTGATATATTACCGTTCCATAGTACTTCAGATCTAATCTCTTGATCTACAGCCATATTAAAAGCCTTAGGTAGGTACCAGGATATAACGACATAAGGGTTACAGAATGGTACAAAGTTAGACAATATCTGGTCTACGTCAGTCTGGTAACGTGCTAGAATGGATACATTAAGCTCTAAATTAATGGGTATAGGTGTTTTAATATGTCGTGAATATTGATCCCCGGATTTACTACCCTCGGCGTTCGCATTATAATAAAAGCCATCTATCTTGTTGAATACCCGTGTCGCATCTCTTGTTACACTTGATATTGAAACTGCTACTGCAGGTATAGTGATTGTTTTGTTTAAGTTGATAATATCGTGCATTACACGCTGCTTAGGTGCATACAGATATCTAACGTTAATACGGTCCTCTTCTTCTCGATCTTTATTAAATCTACCTATAACGATATCGTCAAACGCAGCTACAAACTGCGCGACCATGTCTTTAATCTCAAAATAGTATGGACGTGCTTTCACTTAATTATTTAATCAATTATTTAGTCCCATGGGAAGACATACCATGAATCATTATCAGCGACAAGGCCTGTAACATCTTCATTGAATGAGCTACTAGATCGTCTGATAAGAGATGCGTATGTTATCGTTTTAATTTCATCATGGTCGAAGTGATGCTGAATGTAGTCCTTTACAGACGAGAATGTAAGACCAGAGTCGTTAATATCATCAACAACGAGAACATTACCTGCTAATTGAGGTGCACCATAGTATTGAATATTCTTTACGTCACGAGTACGTACACCGAGCTGTTGTAGGTTGTGACAATCAGTCTTATAAGCTAAGATCGTAGCAGGTATCATACCACCGCGCGCTAATCCAAGAATAGTATCAAACTTTTTGGTAGGTAGCTCCTTTAAAATACCCTCAATAGACTGGTCAATATCTTTCCAGTTTATGTAATTCATACCTTCATAGTGTTGCATACACCATTATAACCTATGCTGTGCGAGATGCAAGGGTTATCTTACGCTTATATTGAGGCGAATCCATTTGTTGCATCACTTGGCTGAGAGCTTTTACCTTATGAACTAATACTGAATCTGGATCAATAAGTTTAGAGCTGATAGCAAGTACAGGTGCTTCTGATAGATCAGCTAGATCTCTACGTATATTATCTGTTAATGTAGCTAGCTTAACTCTACCGTAACCTGTAATAAGTATTGAAGGGTTAGAAGGAGTGTTAATAGTATCTTCATGCTTGAGATCGATAACACCAAATACTTCATTCTCGTTATCAGAGGCTAGATCAACACTCGACATTATACCACCTGCATTAGCCTTACCTCTACCAACTAAGCCGGAGAATTGTTTTATATTGGAGTTCTCGATATCGTCTCCGGGTCTAAATTTATCATTATTGGGATTGCGTTGTTGCATACCACCTATGGCGCCCTGGTTGAGGTATGATTCAGCAATCTTTGTATCTTCTTCTCGCATAATAATATTTATACCATCTCATCGAATTTAATCATCAGCTTTTCCCACTCATGACACTCGAGCTCGCATGGATTCTTGAGGTAGTTATCATTCATCTCCATTAGATCTCTAGAGGAATAGGCAATCTTCTTCTCTGGCACCTTCTGAAGTACAGCCTGCACCCAATGCCGGAACTCGTGAGCAATGGACGTTAGAAAATATTCCCGCCTCTCCTGCTTAGTATTGCAGCAAGCTGATATCAGACCCACCTCAATCTTATCTTCACCCCAGTAGTACGAGGAGCTTGCGGATTTAATACCCTTAATAGCTACATCGTAAGACCAATACTTACGCGTCGGTACGAGATCATTAGCAAGATAGTTGAGAAACAATCCTAGCTTCCGCTTATCTACATTAAACGAACGAAGCTTCTTATTAACAGCCTTATCGCACTTAAACTTAATATCAATCATACTATAATTATATCGGTGTTCCTTATCTCTATTTTAGGCAACTGAAATTAAGAATCTTCTTATCCTGCATTCTTTTCCAGATTGCAGCAATACCAATTTGTTTTGATCGAGCAGTGCTACTCCACTTTCCATCAGAGACATACTTTCCGGGCTTTTCGATTGAAGTTTTAGAATAGAGGTATGGTGTTGGTGTGCTTCTATGGTATTTCCAATAGCCAGTGCCATTATAACACTGCACAGCCCATAGAGTGTCGAATAAATATGCCCATCTCTTATCACCCATATTATCATACGCTAATGCATCAATCGCACTTTCTTCCCAGGTAAATGGAGGATTTCCGGTTTTAGGTCTCCCCTTAGGAACCCAACGTGTTCTTCTTGTTAATGGCGACCCTTCGTGTAAATGGTGCCGGAAACTACCACTGCTTTCCATATTGTGTAGCGCTGCAATAACGTACCATGGAGTATTTGCTTGTTTATCGACTTGTACGTAGCGACACTTATTGATCATTATCCTTCTGATTACTTTATCAATCTGAGGGATATAGGCACTCTTTGGTTCAGCTTCGATAAATCTCTTAACACGCAAATCCTCTCCTCGCTCGTAAGCGAGAAGGGATTGTGCTAATAAGAGTAACGTTACAGTAACGAGGAGACGCATAGCAGTGTTACGGTGTAAGAGATTGCTGTGGCAATCCAATAGTGAATAAGCTCAGGTGAGATGGTCCTTTTTCTAAGAAGTGCCTTAACCCCACCGCTCTCAGCTAAATTCGCCGCTTCAGCAAAAACCAATAAGCGAATAATAGGCGCAAGAACTGCAACTGTTAGTACAAGAATACCTGCGTAAATAAGCTCAGCAAATGGTGCATCACCTAGCCCGGTATATTTGAATAGTAATAGTAGTAGTAACGTAATGACTGCTCCCTTACTCCAAAGAAGAGAGAGTGATGTTTTTACGTGCCTCAACAGCCCACCGATATTCAAAATTGAAGTGAGTTTCAGTATAGTGTTTGTTAGTAGTCTTTTCATTTTTTTATTGTTGTTTGTATATTGTTAATTTATAGCAGTTTTTTCAAATTGCTAGATCTTAGTTGCAAGAGTTTAGTATTGCTGTTCTCCTGATATTGGAATTTGAGTGGACGCCCCATGTCTGCAAGGTCTGCGTCTTCCCTGAGTTGTTTTCTTGAGATCTCGGCATCCTTCATCCCCGCATCGTATCCTCTTTGAAATGTCGAAAGCTGCTTCTCTTGCGAAGGGTGGGCGTGACCGCTTCGACTGGTCAATGCCTCCCATGCAATCCTGATTCGGTGTCGTATCGTGAGTCTCATATCAAAAATGGAGAACAAGTCAGTGGTCACAACGCCGCTCCGCGTCGTGCGACACTTCGACGTTCTCTGAGACAATTTTAGCACCCTCTAGTTTTTCTAGTTTCCTTTTGAGTGTTGAGAATCGGCCAGCATGAACCGAGGCGAAACGGGGATATTTGCCGTCTGACTGCATCACGTAGGCATCATACCCACTCCATCCGTCGAACTTAGCTACCCGCTTGATGATCTTGATGCGTAGCGTTCCTGTTTCGATTTCCATGCTGCCGTTGCCGCGTCTGTTCACGATCTTGTATATTAGTTTTGAAGGTTTCATTGTTATTTTTCACGTCTGAGTGAGAACCTGTCACGATAGGCAACGGCAAGCCGCGCCTACGCTTTAGTGTTATGCTAATATGTGTTGCCATGCCAGATGACCTTTGGTCGTGCGGGCTTTGATCCTTGTAGTGATATCACCTCTAATTCTAGAGTATCAATACGCTGCGATTGTTCATCAATCCATTTAGCCATTCCACATATTAAAATACCAAATAAGCCGATACAGCAAAGCGTGGCAACAAAATTCCAATCCGTTTTAATCTTCATACTATTATTATATAGGTGTTCCCATCCGCAGCCACCCGCCGCAGGCCGCACAGCAACGCGCCGCAGGCGCGCAAAAAAAATCCCCGCCACTATACCGATCTACACCTGCCGGGCCCCTCTCGTGTTCTCGATACTCTGATATACTGATAACGGAATTCCGGATACGTCCCGTTACTATAATGCGGAGACTCTCGAAGAGAATACCGCTCTCATAGATAAGGGGGCATATAGTATGCTATAGGAGTGTTATATCCTCTTATACCCCTTCGGGGTGAATAGAAGGGTACTGTATTTAGACTCTCTACCCCACCGGAGACTCCGCAGAGATAAGGGCCATCCGGGTATATCAGAAGGAGCCGCGCGCTAAAAATTTTCTATATAAGGACAACCGCGCGCGCACAAAAATTTTTTATCGCATGGACCTATCCGAAGTTCTATTCCCTCTCTCTATATATATACCTTTCTAGTGGCTTGATCTCTCAGAGCGGGTCTCTCTCTGAGCAACCCGTTCTCTCTAGAGTGCGGGGTGTGCGAGAGGCAGGCTGTCTATATTATAGTAGTGTGTATGTATGTATTCCTGCCCCTCGCTTATGATGAAATCTTAACTAGGGCTTGGTACCCATTCAGATACTTCTTCTAGTCCCTCTACCGGCTGAAGGGTATGTTCTTCTACTTCTATATCTTTAATATCTTCTCCATCCATAATAGACCAGAACTTATCATATGCTCGAGCGTATGATAAGGCGTTAATGAATTTGCATTGATCGTTTCCTTCACGATCTGTATAAACGAATTCGTATCTTTTGTTTTGCATACCTAATTATATCGTAGTTCCTTATCCGTATGCTAGTTGTTCTAGAGTCTCTAGGCATTTAGGGCATCCAATATCATCAACGCCACTGTAGTTTGATGCTAGTCGTGGGTTACACTTACCCTTGATACTATCTAAATTAGTAATACATGCTGTAGTCGTCCAGAAGCGACCTTTATTACCATATGCCTCTACACCTAGTTCGCTGAGTAGATCTGTGTTATTGCTCTTAACAGCTTCCAATACACGTTTTGCTAGTTCTTTTTTCATCATATCTTATTATATCAGGGGGTTCCTATCGATCCAGAGCCATATCAACATATCTTTAATCTTCTCTCTCCTCTCTTCAAGCTCCTTAAGCTCTTTTACAAGCTCTTCCCGGTCGCCTTCCTCAACCTCTTCCACTCCAGTAAAGCCATCATGTATGTTGAGCTTATTACGAGCGTCATCTTCATCAGTAGCTTCAATCATCTTGAATGGAGGTAAGGCGCGCGCGCCATAACCTCTATCAGGGTCTCTATATTCAAATGCTTTAAATAACTTTGTCTCTTTCATGTCTTTATTTGTCTCTTTCATACTATTATTATATCAGGGTTCCTTTTATGCGAATAGCACATCATAATGTTATATATTACTCCTTTGAATCCTCGTAGGCATTCAGAGCGGCAAAAAGATCAGCGGGGATTTCGTCCCATGAATGGCCCTCATCGCGGTTTCCAGACGCATCGAATATGCTCCAGAAATGCTTTCCTCCCTCTGTCTTTACTGACAGATCTCCGTAATAGTTCCCAATCCCCCCAATCGAGCGTTGCGAGGCGTTTGCCGACGTCTTTTTTATTTCTTTCATACTTATATTATATCAGAGTTCCTTTTATGCGAATAGCACATCATAATGTTATCCATGAAACATGCAACCCCCTAGCTGCTCTCCTAGCCGTGATATCTTCCCAATTCTAAGTGGTTTCTTTAGATGTTTTTCAGCGTAATCCTTGGCTTTCTCTTTTGTGGGCATCACCACATACATAGCTCGTGGCTTTGGTTGCCATTCGTATTCTGGTAGTATTCCTACCCTCCATAAATGTTGCTCGTTCATACTTATATTATATCAGAGTTCCTATTGCTATTAATGAATAAGAAATGCAGGGACACTAACAAAAGCCGCCCAGTTTGCCGTTGTCGAATTCGATTTGATCTTGCAACTCTACATTTTCTTTTTTAAGGCGGCGAATCTCTTGAATGAGCATATTCATTTCATCAATGAAGTCGTCAACTCCTGACATTTTGTCACCGTAAACATCGGCTACGGTTCCATCGTTGCAGTTGTATTCGTAGTTGTGGGTGGTTTCGTTTTTCATACCTAATTATACTAGAGTTCCTAAAATTGAATATACAAACCCTTCTCCAACTTATTAACTTCTTCTAATACCTTCTCCACTTTAATAGTCCAATCATCTTTACTATCATACTCTTCATCATCCTTCATATCTTCTATTAAGTCTGTAATGGCACTCTTCCAAAAACTTATATTAATAACTCTTCCTATTAAATCCATTCCTGTCGACATCTCATATAACTCTTCACAAACATCAAAATTAATATTTGTATCTGTAACTTCAACTACCTTATAACCTTTTACTTTCATCATACTTATATTATATTGGAGTTCCTAAAACTGCACTAACACATCATCATCAAACTTCTTTAAACTATTAAGCATTATTACACATTTATCTTTCCACCAACAATACTCACAACTTTCTTCAACCCACTCAATAGTTGACTCTAGAATAATCTTGAGAAACTCAACATCTAAAAACCTACCCTCAATATCCTTACCACTTCCATTCTCATAAATCTCTTCACACAATTTATAGTCAAGACCAACTTCATTATATCCAATAACATTTTTTACTTTCATCATACTTATATTATATTGGAGTTCCCGAATGTGCAGAGAGTGGAACAGCCGTAGCGAATGGTGAGTGACTTACTACACTTACTCAAGTATAGGATAGACAGTTTAGTTACTGGACATGTCTAGGTCCATTGATGAAAGAATCTTTACCAGCACAGTGCTTCCTTAGGACCTTCTGGAAGGTATCCAATCTGTGAGCCTTCTGCTAGATATACTACAGGCTCGCACTCACCTCCATGCTCTATAGTATCTTTAGCTAATGCTCTCTTATCTTCATATGACATTGGCTCTGCACCATCCTCTTCGATCGCTTGTTGGATGTTCTCCATCTCTATATCAATCATAGTCTCTTTGTCCCATGATAATACCTCTCTGATACTATTCTCAAATGGATAGTTTGGCTGTGAGGCATATCGAACCTCAGCATTAGGGGCAAGTTCTGCGATCTCTTCTAGTTGCTCGATTAGGTCTTTAATATTCATATTGGGTTATATATATTAGTTTATTATCTTCTTGTTATTATTATATCGAGGTTCCTATTGTGGTACTACTAGCATTGACCTCTTAACACATCTAGCTAGTGAGTGGTGTGCTGCGAACAAATTATCCAACTGATCATGTAGATCATATGACCCACTATCTGATTCATCCTTATCTAGAGCCTCTAAGATATTTAGCTGATCACCTACACTCTTCAGTAGTACATCCAGAGACTCTAGTACCTCTCTCTTATGCGTGTTATTGTTCATACTATTATTATACTCTTGCATAATCTTATTGTTTAAATTTTCGTCGGGTTAGATCTACACTACAGGTGACACTAAGGTAGTACCGTGGTTGGTTTTCCATATTTCCATTGGCACAAATACTGTGCAACTAGAACCTTGGCTTACGAGAGTAGACTCTAGAGGTTCATTAAGAGCTTTCGAGCGTCTAACTAGTTCATCATCTAGCATTTTCTGTAGCCGATCAATATCATATTGTGCAATGCACATTTTAGCCTCTTTATTTTCTTTCATATCTTATTATATTAGAGTTCCTTTTATGCGAATAGCACATCATAATGCTACTTGGTTGGGCTGTTGTTCTTTTCTGATTCGTCTAAATAATCCTCTATCCTTTCACAGAGGTCGGGTCTACACATTTGAATTGATGAATTCTTTACCACATCTCGAAGCAACTCTTGCGCTTCTCGGAGTTTGTTGTTCTCTCGCTCAAGACCACGAGCAAAGTCCGCTGTCGTATCTCCTCCGTTGCGTATTGTGATCCAGCGATCATCCCAGCCTCGGCATCCCTCTGCTTTGTCTGTTTTCGGTGTGTCACTCATTGTTTGTTTTTAGTTTAGAGAGTGCGCTCACTGCTAGGATCAAGAGTGAGAGTGTACCTAGGACATACCTTTGACGTTCTCTGTATATATATTATATCGGTGTTCCTAACCGATTCGACCTGTCTTCATCATTCCGATAGTATCGAGCTCGAGCTGCAGATCATCCATCTCCATATCGAGTTGAAAGATCTTACGAGTTACTGCAGGTGAGATATCATCTCCAGCATCTAATTGTGATTCCGCCATTAGAGCTGCTTTATGTGCTACTCGGTTGAGCTTTACCTGTACTGCTTTATAAGCTAATGTGAGCTCTTTAACAGCGAGGCCTTTGTATTTGGTAATGTATTTTTTCATCATCTTAATTATATTAGAGTTCCAATTTGATATGCTCTGGCTCGCGATAGCAGCCTTCAATCTCCAGCACTTCACATCTAGTGAAGTCGCCTTTCTTATTATACTTCTTGTGGAAGGCTTCAATAACAGCCTCTTTATTATAAAGAAGAGTGTGGCTATCGATATCGATAACGAAGTTATGACCGCCTTTATTCTTGTAGCGACCATAATCTGGATCACCTACATTATCATCACAACCGTACCATTCCATATATTGACACTTAATTAGCGCTTTCATTTTGAACATACTATTATTATACTAGAGTTCCTATACGAGCATTGAATTCTTCTTCACTAAGCTCTTCACCTTCTATGTACCATTCCTTCTCACCATCTCCATATTCAACAGCAGGTCCATCTAACCGATGAAGCTTATCAAATTGATACCATTCCCTCCTCCCATTAGTCCACACAACTGCCGGGCCGTCTTCACGATGACACATTCCATTCCGGTACCAATATTGGTCACCATTAGCATGCTCAACAGCCGGACCATCTTCGCGGTCAAGCGCTCCATCTTTAAACCAAGACTTATCACCATTAGGATATACTTTTTGCGATCTATTTTCTTTCATCATACTATTATTATATCAGAGTTCCTAAAGATATTCTTTCACATATCCGCGAGCATCATCTAAATGCTCTGCATCATCAAGTTCGTTGAGAATTGCAAGCTTGATCTTCTCAACCATTTCAGGAAGGTCTGATTTGCTGAACTCTAAATGCTCCATACCCTCGCAATAGTCAAGGATAATGTTTTTAATCTTATTCTTTTCGTTCATATCTTATTATATTGGAGTTCCTTAGAATGGATCCAGACTCCTACAATACTCATCATTCACATTCTCTCCGAAGAACAGTGCTAGTTCGTCTAAAAAATTCTCTACACTCTCATCAGATGTCCAAAAGAAATCGTTGTTCTTTTCTGATTTATGTACTTTGTGCCGCTCCATAACAGGACACCACTCGATTTTCATATCATAGTGACTTGCTAGTTTTAGGATCATTGCATCTAATTCTTTTTTCATACTATTATTATATCAGAGTTCCTATTGCTATTAATGAATAAGAAATGCAGGGACACTAACGATGTGCCCTCGGTCGTTTCTTACTACATCAGGATGCCCCGTTGCTGGGGCAATAACGTCGGCTCGGTCTGTCGCAGCGAAGACCAATCCTGATACGATGTACACCGTGTCAGCCTGAGGCGAGGGTAGCCCCTCGATAGACCCAAATTGTTGATAACAGAAGCCGTCAACAATATCTGAGAACGATGAAGATACCCTAGCCACGGCTCCAGTGGGCGGGTATGTTGTGCCTGCGACAGTTACAGCATGTGGTGTGTAGTTTACAATAGTTGTCATAGTTTTATTATTATATTGAGTTTAGAGAGTGCGCTCACTGCTAGGATCAAGAGTGAGAGTGTACCTAGGACATACCTTTGACGTTCTCTGTATATATATTATATCGGTGTTCCTTTTTGTTAACGTTACATCTCTTTCCCATCCCGCTTAATTCTCACACAATCCTCTCCCCATCCAACAGCGAACAGGTTAACTGTACTGAGAACCTCCTGGAAGGTATCGCCAGAGTCAACCTCTTTCCATTCGCCGTTATATTTTACTTCAACTGTGAACATACTTATCATCTTGTTATTATTATATCGGTGTTCCTATTATGGATTCGGACAGTTTAGACTGATGTCCGAGCAGTTTTTGATGAAAGAATTTTATTCTATAGGAGCTATCATCATCACTCCTACTCTACTACCATCCCATGGCTTCTTTAGGTCCATCAGGTAAGTATCCAATTTGCGAACCCTCTTGCAAGTATACTACTTCCTCATCCAGCTCACCCTCAAACTCTAGATTTGATTCAGCTAGCGCTCTCATTTCTGGATATGACATCTTCTCTGCACCATCATCTTCAATTGACTGGCGGATGCATTCTACCTCCATTTCAACTTTAGTATCTTTATCATATGATACTACATCTACAATAGTATTCTCAAATGGATAGCTAGGTTGCGAAGCAAAGCGAACTTGTGCATCTTGTGGACATTCTTCTAACATTTCAATTAATTCTTTTACTTTCATCATACTAATATTATATCGGAGTTCCTTTTTATTTTATCGCGGCTATATATACCTGAGGTAATAATATTATTGTATCTGTATTCCTTTACCGTTCCAGCCTCCCCTACTCATCGTCCAACTTTGTTTTAGATATTTGTTCCCCTGTGTGAATTATTAGTTAAAGCACATGAGTAGGGTTATGAGGCGTACTTGGTAAATTATTATATTAGTGTTCCGTTGGCTTTCTGTAGCGCTGACTATTTCGTTGCACCAGGGTATCGCTTATTGAAATGTACAGTCATTCCTCGATTATGGTAGTTATTAACATCAATTGCATACTCAGGGAACATACTACTTAACCTATGTTCCAACATGCTTGCGTGAGGAGATTCGTCATATCTTGTAAAGAGCTTAATACGTCCTCCGCTCTTGCGTTGATCGTTATAGTGTCGTCCTATATCCTTTTGATCTATTCCTAAAGAGTTGAGGATTACTTTTACTTCACGAATTGACGGTTTAATTGTCTTATTTTCTTTCATACCTAATTATATCAGTGTTCCTAAAACTTTAACAACACATCATCATCATACTTATTAACTTCACTTAACAAACTAATCAACATATCTTTATTTTCATGATCATCCCACTCACCATCATCTTTTATATCTTCAATAAAATTATTAATATAATTCTTCCAAAAACCTATCTCAACATATCTATTATAAATATCTAACCCTTCTCCCAGTTCATATAACTCCTCAAATAAATCATAAAATTTATTTCCAAACTCCTCAATCTCCAACACTTTTTTTAATACTACCTTTTTCATAACTATATTATATTAGAGTTCCTATTATCCATTATTAGTCAACCGAATTTCAACATTATCCATTCCGGACTTCTCAATGATGTTCTCGAGTTCCTCATTTAGAAGTTCTATCCGAGCAAATAATCGAGCATGTTTTATATTATTGCAATCAAACCCTCCATTCTCGTTAGAAAGGAACCTATCGATTATTTCTGAGTTCTCTATCAACTCCTCTCCCAAGTACTGCAGAGACATTTCCTTATCACCCTGCTCCATATCGTTGAAATATCTCGTCGCTCGGATTCTAGCGAGTCTGTCGTATTTTATATTCATCATACTTATATTATATCAGTGTTCCTTAATGCGAAGCTTGTCAACATCGATGTTCATAGCTTTAGCAATATCTTCGAGAGTTACTTCGACTTTGTTATTTCTATTGTTAAATTCTTCTTCAGTAAGTTCTTTACCTTCAATATACCAAGCCTTATTACCATTAGGATATTCGCAAGCAGGCCCATCTAGGCGGTGACGTTTATTATTTTGATACCAAGCCTTCCCACCATCGAAATATTCGTAAGCAGGACCATCTAGACGGTGACGCTCACCATTTTGAAACCAAGCCTTATATCCACTAACATGTTCAATAGCAGGTCCGTCTTCACGATGACACTTACCATTTTTATACCATGTCTTACTGCCATTAGGGCGTTCAACAGCAGGTCCGTCTTCACGATGAAGCTTACCATTTTGATACCATTCCTTACCACCATATGACCATTCCTTACCGCTAATAGACCATTCAATAGCAGGCCCATCTAGACGGTGACGCTTACCATTTTGATACCATTCTCTAGTACCGGCTGTATTTACTTTTACTGTGTATTCTTCCATACTATTATAGATGTCACGATTTGTTGAGGTGCTCCACGCTCGGGTGATACTTTTCATAATGCTCTTCAGCAGCTTTTTGAACCTCTTGCTTTAGTTGATGTATAGCATCATCTAGTAGATTTTCAATTGAGCGCTCAAGATCCCAATCCTGTAGATCTAGACCACGCTCTTTCATATACTGCATGAGTTTATATCCATGTAGAGCTCCACTGAGATGACCATATGCGTACGGGTAACTTATTTCTTTCATACTATTATTATATTAGAGTTCCTTCTTCGCATGATTCAGGCCCATCTGGATACCGATATCGATACCAGTTCGAAGTGCTTCCTTAAGTGCTGCTTCAATCTCCCAAACACTCAAGGAGTGGAAGTCGTCAATATCACTCTTACGTTCCTTTAGAGTCTTAATACCCAAATGCTTATTAGCAATTGCTATTAATAACGCGTCCTGTTCTTTTCCTAAACAATCATTCATCTTCATCATACTATTATTATATTAGAGTTCCTATTTAGCTCATTTCTCATTTACCTAACTCAGCCATCTTCTCATCGACCTCTTCACGAGTGATGCCGCAAGACAGCGTGTAACTATTCAATATCCAGTCTAACCGTTCCTTATCTTTCAAAAGCTTAGCCATATCACGTTCAGCAGCTTTATAGCCGTCACTATATCCTTTCACCATCAGTGCTTCTATTGTGTTCATGCTACTATTATATCATAGTTCCTTTAACTTACCATTCGGCCCTACTTCTACTTGTATTACGTTCTCTGGCAGCTCTGGCTCCACTATAGTAATATCTACTGTATCGATGTGACCGACTAGCTTCTCAGGGTGCTTTAAGATCATATCGTTAATGGCTCCCTCAGGTACATTGTCTGGCACCTCTGTTGGAAACTCTCCCTCTAACTTAAATTTGATTAATTTGATCATAATATATTAGCAGTCAGCTTAGAGAAGATGTAGAAGACAAGGAGCCAAAAGACGATAGGTCCACCGGCCCATATGAGAGCGAATATATATGGATAAGCTCTCTCCATAAGCTTAGACTCGTGCTGTCGTTGTTTCGATTTCATACCTAAATTATATCAGAGTTCCTTAAAGAGCTCCCACGATTGCCAGATCAGCAACGCGTGGTAGAGAGTCTTGATATTGTTTCAAGTCTTGAATAATGTCCTCAAGCACCTCTAGGCTGTGCTGACACTTAAGCTCTTCATTAGCCTTCAAGTGGCCTTCTACAATCTCACGAACCACCTTAGGTATAGCATTATGAATGTTGTCTGATAGTATATGGTTGGGTGACTTGATAGGTTCAACATCCTCAGCCTTAAAGAACCAATCATCATTATGATCATCAGTACCAACCCAGATCTCATCATCCTCATGGTAGAAATCAACAAGCAGCTCAGTACCTGTCTCCTTATGCCTAACGCTCATGTCTAGTTTAATATCTTTATCCTTCATCATACTTATATTATATTGGTGTTCCGTTTTACTATGAGATGGGAACTCTGATATAATAAATGTAACAGCCCCGGGGGTTGGCGAAGCCTCTATCTTGCTAAACAGGGGCAGGTGTTCCCTTTTGGAGGAATAGGAACACCAATACAATAAAGGCTACATCTCTTCTTGATCAGGAGGTGTTAGTTCCTGAATTAGTTCCCTAATTTTGCCGGGCGCGGTCCGTGCGATTAGTTCCAGAAGAGCTGTATCCTTATCAATTAAGCCGTCTGATATCAGCTGGCACAGCTCGAGCCTATTAGCGTTTTGCTTCTTCATAATTAAAACTCGACAGACTTCATGCGGACGCTAGCGTATTTCAAAGGACGCTGCCGCCATTGGAAGAGGTTCTGATCGACTTCGTTACTCGCCTTCGCTAGCTCGTCAAAGATGGTCTCTAAGGCCAGTACGTCATTATTACCTTCACATATCTCTAGAAGGAGAGTATTAAAGTCTGTACATGCCTTGTTGACCGCCTTATGGAGCTTTTTGATCTCTGCTTGTTGTTGTTCTTCTAGCTCGGTCATACTATTATTATATAGGTGTTCCCTTTAGCGCTCTAATTAAAGGTCTAGCATGTATGCAAGGAGCTCAGAGCCCCGCGGGGATATATAGCTGAGGTAATAATCTCCGTTCGTTTATACTATCTAGTCCAACTGCAACGCCTAGGCAGAAACTGCTTTGACAGTATAGATCTATTGTCTAGATATGTCTCTCTAAGTAGCGTAGATAAACAGAGTGCTATAACAAGCTATTTCTGCCTAGAGGGAGAGGTTGTCAGGAACACTGATACTATAGAGAGAACGTATATGCACAGTTAGAGGTGAAACCAGATATCCTATAGGTAGAGAGGTTTACTTGTCTGAACGTCGTTGATCTGTCATATAGTTAGATGTATATGACTCTTCAAGATCAACTGATTCTTTTAATGATGTTTGTAGACGAGTGAGTTGTTTAACTGCAGCGTTGTTTGAGTTTCTTTCGATCCACGATGTGATTGCGCGATGAAGATTTGCTCGCTTCTTAGGGCTCAGCTTCCTCAGCTCAACAATCACTTGGATGGCGGTTGAACCGTTAACTGCACGAATAAGTTTTTTAACTGCAGCATCATCAAACTTTGCTGCAACGCTCTTCACAACATTGCTAATAGCACCTTCTGAAAACAGCATTGACTCTTCAAGCTCAGCTGATTCATTCATGGTGCGAAAGTCGCCCTTCCAAGGTGCAGATCTATATCTATGCTGCTGGATAATACGTGCGATCTTATCAGCATATATATCATCGTATTCACCATCAGAGTTATCAGAAGGCTTACAGGACATCAGACTATCATCTAAAGAGAACATA
>Ga0187217_1000100_pt1 | contig 31185 bp, 23 predicted proteins | sample 15SPOviralmetaG_FD_130165 | JGI IMG/M metagenome (GOLD analysis project Ga0187217, IMG submission 130165) | Marine viral communities from the oligotrophic San Pedro Time Series (SPOT) site, San Pedro Channel, CA, USA - 15 SPOT_SRF_2010-09-15... | ecosystem: Environmental > Aquatic > Marine >... | reverse complement strand
GTTTCTAAAGATTTTGATTCTGCTGTTCTTCTACCAACTCTTTTATATTTTGCAGATACATCGGCTATTTCTTGTTTTATTTCTTTAGCTCTTATTTTAGCTGTTTCAGTATCTTTGTTTTGAAACTGCTTTAATTCTTTTTCAAGTTCGAATACATCAGCGCGGTCTTGCGTATCTGTTATTCTAGTATCTATTTGAGATTTTAAAACTTCGTCCTGCTGCCTTGTTTGAGCATAATTTTTAAATTCGCCGTCATTTTTAACTTGTATTTTCATACCAGCTAATGCTGTAGCGTCTGCTCCATCAACAATTTCTTTAGCTAAATTATAGTTTACTTTTGATCCATTTATAATGTATTCAGTATTTTTTAAAAGACCTGGTGCTTTAGTAGCTATACTAACTGGTGCTCCTCCAATACCCGCAATACCCTCAACTATTATTTCTTTAGTGTCCAGCGGCTTGCCTTCAACAGTTAAACCTGCAGCTTCGCCTAATGATCCGCCTACCATTTCAGTTGCACCTGTGGCTCCTGACCCTACTAGCTCTCCTATTTTTTTAGAACCTGTAACTCTTTTTACGGCTTTTGCTGTACTAGAAAAAGCTTTACCTCCAAGCGCGGTAAATACGCCCTCAATAGCACCTATTGTTAAACCTCGCGCTAATGATTTATTTCTTATACTACTTGCAGATTCTTCATCTTGCATTAGTGCTTGAACGTTAGCTCCTGTAAATTCTAAATTCTTTTTAGCAAGCTCTTCTTGTATGTTAGAAGCAAAGGTTATCATTGTTTCAGACATTGCATTAGCACCGGCCATTGCACTACTAACACCGACTACACCTGTGCCAACGACTGGTATTACTGAGCCTACACCAGCTCCTGCTGCGCCAAATGCGCTCGCCGCGCCAATAGACTCTGGACTTAGTAATCCTGCAAGAGATTGAACTAAAACACCTGAAAACCCAGCTATGCCTTCATCTTTAGTAGCAAGTAAAGTTGACATTACAGCATTGTTACCTGCTTCCTTATATTGATCGTAAGAATTGCTCCATTTTTCAAACTCAGCTATATTGCCTTCTTCATTGTATTTATTTACAACATTTACAAAATCATTGTATTCGTACTTTTCAGCGTCTCCAAGTTTTGAAAATATAGTTAAAGTTTCGCCAGCTGCATCCGCTCTAGATAAACCACCAGTAAAACCTTCTTTTAAAGATCTACCTATTTCGTTCAATCCCAAAAAACCACGTTCCAATTCTGATTCCGTATTTTCTGGTTTTATTACGGGTGCTGCAGTTTCCTCCACAGCCACACCCGGAGCTATGGGTTCTGTCTTTCCCGGCATAACCAATGCTGAGAACTGATCTTTGTCTCCAGAATATCCATCATTAGAAAACAAATCAAACGAATAATCCATAGCTTCTTGATCTTTACCAATAAGCTCTTTATATTCATCTAATGTACCTGTATATCCGTCCTGTTGAAACAGACCGAATGCATATTCCAATGCTTTTTCGTCCATACTATTTAATTTGAAGGATTAAATTTTGCTGCACCTGAAGTTTTAGGAGTTGCTTGCTGTGCGCTTCTTTTTTTATTAACTAATCTGCTTTTGTAATAATTTTTAGCATCAGTGCTAATATCGGCTAGGTCAAAAAATGCATTTGATATAGAATAAGCATCTGTTATATCTATGTCATATGGCGATGAATCGTAGTAAAAATCAGCTACTCCATATGTATTTTCAAACGCTTCTTTCGTTTGCTCAGGTGTAAATTCTTTTTCTAAAATTTCTTCATCCGAAGCAAACAAATTAAACATCTCCTCTTTTGTCATAAGTTTAGTTCTTTCAGACGGGGACATTTGGTCTTTAATTAAGCCGGATATTTCTTGTCTATAGTTTGGCGCTTTTGAAGCAAATCTTTGCGCTAGCATAGCTGGCCGTACGCTTTCAGGAACTCTTTCGTTATCTTTTACTAATTCAAATATTGAATTAACAATTTTATTAGCTTCATCTTCCCCTTGCTGCGCTAATGGATTAAAAGTTTCTAAATCATCTTTTAAACCTTGCCCCATTTTATATCCTGGTATACCTGAGCTGCTACCCGCTTTAGCAACCTGCGCAGCTTTATATTGTTTTAAGCCGTCAGCGTTAACAGTTGATATATGTCCCATAATACTATCAAGAAGCATATCTTTTGCCTCTTCACTTCTATTAGGGTCATTAGCTATTTCGTCAGGTATATCAATAAGTTTAAACCCATCAAACAAATCATCAGCCATTAAAGATTTAATAGTTTCAGAGCCACCTTTATCAAGTGCATTTGAGAACTGTGCTTTCAATAGTTGAAACGCAGATTGATCTTTGGCAAGATCTAAACCTTTAACGCCTTTGCTATACATGCTTTGCGCTTGCTTTAACACGTCTAGCGAAAACGTAGAGTCTTTAAGAAAATATTTTGATATATCTTCTTGCTTTAGCGCACCGTATTGAGTTTGGTATAAGGGTGCTCCATCAGGCATAAACTGCATTGTGTAGTTTTTATTAACAAATATCTCATCTAAGGCTGCAACTTTTTCTGCATTCATGCCTTTAGACATCATTTCTCTGTTTTCTACATATTCGTTTGTAAGGTTTTGTAAATCTACTAAATTGGTATTTAAATTTTCAATAACCTTTTTAGATCGATTCATACCGTCCATAACTTTTAAATAGTCAGGAGTGCCAACTTGCCCTTTCATGCCTGCTAATAATCTAGCTGAGTCTGCATATTGTTGTCTTGCGCTTAATATAATTGGCTGTATTGAATTTTGAACAGCTGGTGGTAATTTTTCGGCCGTGTAATCTTCCGGTAAGTCATTTATTTTTGTTAAAACAAAATCGTCTACCTTTTGTCTAAACTGTGTGGCTTCGTTTTCACGGCGCATTTGCTGATATGCACCTACGCGAGTTTGCTTAGGTATATCTATTTCAATACTTGGTGTTTTGTAAGCCTGAGCAGTTTGCCCTGTAACGCTATAAACTGATGTATTTATTCCTTTCATAACTTATTGTTCTTAAAGACCAAATCCGCTTTTTATTCTATCGCCAATCGCATCGCCTTCGCCCACTTGCATTGCTCCGCCAACACCTCCTACAAGATCAGCTACCCCGCCAACTAAGTTTTGTGTTGCTGCCGCTCTAGCTGCTTGTGCAGCGCCAAGTCTTTGGCTAGCCATACCTAGCATTTGAGATGTTTTAGCAGCTTCCATTTGTCTTGATTGCATTTCGCCTGAAGCAACCATTTGTTGACGCTGTTGCTCTCCTTGCGCTGCCATTTGTTGGTTTCTGCTTTCTTGTTGTGCGATTGAAGCTGATGCTGCGGCTGTTTGTTGTGCTTGCGAGTTTGCTAAGCTTTGCGCTAATGCTGCAATGCCCGATCCTCCAGCTGCTGCACCTAAACTACTCATAATGTTAGCGGAAGACTGTTGGCTTTGCTGTGCTGCAAAATCTGCTGCTTGCGTATTTACAGTTAGGTCTTCATATGCATTACCCATGTTTTCATACGGATTAGACGTATCTAATTGAGAATAGCGATTCTTCATAGCGTTAAATTCAGCCTGAGCCGCACGTTCCTCAAGTCGTCTTTTTCTACCGCCTATAAGACCAGCGCCCATTTTTATTAGCCCGCCAACCGCGCCAACTGGATTTATCATAATTTACTATATTTTTATGTTATTTTAATTACGTGTTTATTAACTACTTAACACGACTTCACTGCCTACAGCATATAATTCTTTTTTATCAGTGGAGGTTATTTCCATGTCTATAACCGCATGGTAACCTATAATACCCGATGTATTTGCTCTAGCACTTTTAGCAAAAAATATAAAATCGCCCGCTGTAGGTCTGGTTGCGCTATCTGTTGTTCCACAAACTAAGCTATTACCAGTTATTGATTTGCAAGGCCCTATTTTATATATATTGCTACCACTTTTAAAATATACAATATCAGCTCTATCACCAGCTGTGCTGTCTGCTTGTATAGAAACGTTAAGCGGATTTTGAAAGTTTAATGTTATATCTGGCATTTTTTATATTTAATTTCTTTCGTATGGAAGTATCTGACTAGGGGGCATTTTTCGTAATTGAACGGTTACAGGCGCATAATCAAAAATATTAGTATATGCACTATCTAAATTAAGCTGAATCCTTAAATTTAATCCATAATAATAAGTTCCTGCAGGCAATTTAACAAATGCTAATGTGGGGTAAGCTCCATATATAGCTCTTTGTTCGAAGTTCTGTTCATATATTGATAAAGATATACCATCAGAATTATCTTCAACATACATTCTTCTAAACCCCGTCGATCCTTTAGTTATATAAAACGGCATACGCTGTCTGTGATATAAAAAACTTCCGTTAGAATAATTACTTAATCTTGCAACCTGTCCGGTCATATTATTTGTAACTCTATGTGATTGCCTCGTGTTTTGAGAATTATTTGTTCCCGTTGCAAACTGCTCAAAAGCGTTTTTAAAAGCGTCTCGTTGATTAATTGTTTTAAAAAGTCTAAAATCTATATATGAAAAACGAGCGCCATCTTGCCAATATGTATTTGGAACCCCCTGCTGTAAAGCCGGCGTGTTTTCCATTTCAGGAATTGATAAATGAAGACCTAAAATAGCCCCTCCTGTTCCAACCTCTAGTCTTCCCGCCGAATTGCCTATTGATGAATAATTAACAAACCAATCTGGTAACCCACCAACCGTATAAATACCCTTTGCATTAAAAGTAATATTATAAGCACCTAGCGCGGTTAGCGAACCACCGCTGTCAAGCCCTCTTTGCAAAGTTCCTGAATAGTCTGCCACTGGTGGGGTATTTACGGTTATATTAACTGTTTCACCTCCGCCGCGCGCACCATGCTCATCTATTGGTGTATACATAAATGTGTCATCAACACCTGGTGAAGGGTTAGCTGAATTATTTTTGTAAATTACATTAGAGCCGCTTAAAGAATAAGGAATCCTAATAATTTCTGTTCCGTTAGAGTCAGTTAAAGTACCGCGACGAGGCAGCCCTTTGATTTCAAAACTTACAGTATCAGACTCGGCGTCAGTAGCTGTTAAAGTTATTTCTTCGCTATCACCTTCGTCTATTGTAAGTTGATCAAAAGTAGCAACAGGCGCGGTATTTACATTAATAGTGACTGTTACTTCAGAACTATCATTTTTACCGTCGCTTGTTTTAAATCCAAAAGAAGTGCTACTATAAGATCCGCTGCTATAAAAAAATACTACAGTATTTTTAGAATGTCGCCCTCCTTCTGTGCCTAATACTCTAGGGGTTTGGTCTATAAGCCTATCTGAGCTGTAAGCATTATAATAATAACTTTGAGCAGAAGCTATACCATAAGGGTCGGAGCTGATTAAGCTGTTTACTAAAAGAGCGTTAAATAATTTACCGTTGTTAGGTATTGATGTTATTTTAAAATCAACTTCAGCACCTTCTGGATCTGAACCGGTTAAAGTTATAGCAATCCAGCCATGTTGATTAACTTCTACGGTTTGAGGATCAGCGGAAGGCGGGTTATTTGTAGCCGCAATAGTACCTGTTACAGTGCATTCACTGCTGCTGTCCTGAAAGCTATCATTAGCTTTATATTTAAAAGTAGGTGAAAAATTCGTTGAGTTGTCATGTTTAAACCTAACTTTATTTTTATTACCATTCGTTAATAAATGAGGCGCATTTATAGGTGTTGAAAACGTAACGTCATCTTCTTCATATAAATTACCAAAAGTAACATTTTGAGTTATTTTAAAAACAAGCGTGTCATTATCGGGGTCTGTGCCCGTTAAGGTTATAACCTTGCTAGAACCTTGCTGTCCATTAAAAGCTTGTGTTGAGCTTACGGATGGTGCTCTATTTATTAAATTGTCTAAATTTAAATCTGAAAATACGTCAGTTACCCCTACTATTAAAACAGAAAATTTTGCGCTTATGGTTATTTGATTTGTACCGTTACCGGAAATATTCATGTCCCGGATGTTAAACAAAGTGCCCCCGTTTGAATCTTGAATAGAATTTGTAAAATCGCTTTCATTTGAATAAGCGGATGAAAACTCTATTTCTTTTCTTACATATAAATTAGTTGTTCCATTTATTACTATTGAAAGATCTTCCTCTTCAAATGTATCGCCGGTTTCATCAGAATAATCAGCTCCTAATTCACCTATCAAAGAATTATTTGTAATATTAACAGAGTTTATTAAAGACGCAACATTAGTATAAGCCGCGCCTATTACAACTGATATTAATTCTGCAGCTTGTATTTGCCAAGTAAATGGATCATTATTAGTTAAGCCATTTTTTGTGGTTACAGACGAAGGAGAAGTGCCTCCTTGTAAGCTTAGTTGGTATTTTTCTTTGCTTATAACCGCAGGAAATTCTATATCAATTTGTTCAAATTTTCCAAATTCATTTAAAACATTAGACAAATTTGTAGAAGGTGAAGTAAATTCATTTAATTCAAAATCGTACGTATGATTATTATCATTAGTTATTGAAAATAGAAACGAAGCTCCAGGGGTTCCTGTTATTGTAATGTCTCTAACGGCACCATTTTTAGGTATTATTGAAGTGTCCATTGTAAAATTATCTATAGCAAACAAAGGAGTGGTTTCTTCTACTACATTTGGATAAAATACTATATTGTGCCCAGATAGGTTTTGTTTTAAAAATTGGAATTCAACTTTTATTTTAACAGATGTTAGGTTTCCATCTGTATATGCTCTATCAAAAGCAGTAAAAATATAGTTATCACTATACGATTCGCCTACTAAAATTTCATAATCTGGGACATCGTTTAAATAATAACCTGTTGATGTGGCAAAAGTTAATGTGAATAACGTTTTTATTTCATTGTTTTTGCCAGTAGCGGAGTAAGAGCTGGGCGAAGGGGTTATTGATATATTACCTTGCTGCTGAAAATAATAGCCACCTGCTATTGAAAACGTAAGGTCGTTTACATGAGTTGCACTCCCATCTATATCAATTGTTAATTCTGTGTTAGAAGATGGCGAAAACGAATTTAATAAATCTATATTTACAAGAATTCTATTATCAGACGCGTACGCAGCGGTAGTATCGCTAAGTTTAATTCCATTAACAAAACCATTACTATTATTGCTGGTATTTATATAAGCGCTTAGCCCAGAAGTATTATTTTGAAAATCTGCAGCGGCTACAATATAGTTTGAGTCAATAGGATCAATAAACATCACCGCATCTGTACTGCCTAAATTCTGGTCTTTTGAAACCGTAATTGAAACATCTGATATTTTTTTACAGTTTGTTAATGCCATATTAATCGTTATTTTCTTTAATTGTTATTGTAACTTTTGTTTGACCAACAGTATCTTGTATTGACTGTAATGCGTCTATACCTTGTGTTGAAAATTCTTTAGTGTCTAGCCCCCCTGTTTGCGTAATATCGTTCCAAGAGTTTTCTATACCTTTGATAAAATTATAATATTTACCCTCTTCCTCTATAAACGTTGATACATCACCATTTTGTTGATCAGTTATTATTGATGAGCAAGCCCATCCAGTATCTCCCTCGTAATTAACAGTTTTGTAATTTTTAATTTCTGAAGGATTTGAATTTAATATTAATTTAACTGAAGATTTTTCCGCAGACCCTCCGTAGAATGTATTACGTGTTTCATTATTATGCGAATATAGTTCACCATTTTTAAAGGTATAGTAAATACTGTTCAATGATAAACCCGACTCTGGTATATAAGATTTTCTACTTGGCCAACCTTGAGCTTCCTCTTTATAGCTAACAGTATCTAATGATTCTAAAATTTCACCATCATTACTTTCTTCTACTAATGTTAAATTATAATTGCCTTTTCTAACATCAAATGTTCCAATTATTCTATTTGATAAATTTAGCTTATCATAAAAATAACTTTGCATTCCTTTTGCTGAAATAGATTCAAGTCCATTTCTGGAAAGCCTCATTACCATCCCTCTAGATTTATCAGCAAAGTACATTCTGTAACCATACGAAGCAAAGCTTTCAGGGTTTTTAGATATACCAAATTCTCCTACAAACGGTATAGCTTGCCCTAAGACTGCTGCATTTGAGGTAACATTGGCATTTCCATCTGCATTAAACAAAGCGTCTTTTTGCGCTAGTACTTTTAAAACTTTATCTTCACAAAATGTTATAAGATCCGTGTCTCTTGTATGAAGCTTTTGAATTGAGCCGTATTCAGGGTTTAAATCTTTAGTTATGTTTTCAGCTGCAATAAATTGATTTAATCGGTTTATGCCGCTTGTAGAATTAAATATACCTGAAAATATTAGTCCATTTTTGCGTCTTTCTTCTTTATATTGTTCAGCAAGAGGCGCGGAAACTTTTACACCCTTAGAAATAATTGGAGCGTTAAAATCATCTCTAATTCTGTTTGATTCAACTCCATTGCCAAATGAAAAACAATTAAACCAATCTAATTCTTGGGTCCCTCCGTGCTCGCTTATAGGTAAAGCATTGCTAGCTTCATAATATATATCTATATCAACGGCCTCTTTTGGTTCTGTTTCAAATATTGCAGGGTTAAAACTTCTAAATTGTTGTTCGCTAGAATATTCTTGCAATATTTCTATATTAAACTCTTTATCTTTGCCTATTCCAAATTGCAGTAATGCAGCGTCAAAATTATTTTGGCTAGTTGCGTCTACTTTAAAATTTTTAATTCTTTTATCGAGCTCAAAAACAAATAAAATTTGCATGTTAGCTTTCCAATCTAGCTTTCTGTCTTTATTTTCTTTAGCCATTGCGCGATAAGCGTAGTTCTTAATTTTGTATACATTTTTTTCAGGGTCTTGTGAAAACCTAATTTTTGTTCCTTTAGTAGTCATGGCAGTAAGAAAACTTTGGTATCGCCCTCGCGAATCAGCTTTTGCGTCGGCTAAAGTATGAGCTGAAACGTATTGTAAACATATTTTATTTCTTCCAGGCCCTATAGGTTGCTCAGTCCACCAAGAATAAGATGCATTTCTCGACTCCGTAGGCATTAAACTTAATTTAGTTCCTTTTCTATTGCCTATCCATTTTCTTGGGCGATGCTGATCTACAAAAAATCTATTATGCCCCCTATCTTCTCTCCAATGCCTGTACGACGACTCGTCGCCCCCAAACCCAAATCTATTTAAAATAGGAGTAGATTCTACTATAGAATATTCATCTTCTGTAAAAACATTTGTTATATTTTCATTTATAACGCCATCTCTATGTATTTTTGCAAAAAACCTACCCAAGAATTCTTTTTTATTTTTTAGTTCACGCTTAAAAAATTCGACACCTACGCTTGGAGCCCCTTCCCCGCTTCCCGAGTTAGTTCCAGTAGGAAAAAAAACGTTAAGATCTTCTCCAAATTTTTTTTCAATATTTACAGTATAAACATCTTGTTTTGAGGCGGACCCAAAAGGCTTAGCTATTGACGATATCTCATAAAATTGTGTTTTTCCAAGGGAAGGCGCGTATATTTTTAAATATCTGCTAGAGTCTAGCAATAAATTTGTTGATTCACCAAAAACTTCGTTAAATGGATCTTTTCTTATTTCAAAAAAAGTAGCATCTTTTTTAGGAAAATTAACCTCATCAAATATATTTTGTCCGGTTGTTGGGCTTTGCACAACTCCATAAGAACTATAAAATAATTTTAATTCTTCCGGAGCTTCATTTTTAATATCTATAATTTTATATTTTGCAGTATCTGCTATTAAATTATCTGAGTTATGTGCTTTTTTAAGTATTATAAAGGTTTCTTCATCAACTTTATTTCTTTCAGACGATGGAAAGCTAAGCCAAATATTCCCGTCTTCCGCATCATACCAGCGGTCCATAGCAAGATTATAATACTGATTGCTTGTTTCTTTTATATAATATTTAAAATTTGTAGCAAATACAGGAGGATCATTATTTATGGACACTTCAAAACCACTATATTTATTTGAATAATCTTTATTTAACCTCAATACCCCAGAATCATCAGTTTGAATAGGAGTTTCGCGGCCGTACTGATCTAAATAAGTTACACCTAGTTGATAGGTCCGCATTGATTTTATAGATTTACCATATTTTTCTTCTCCTTCAGGCTGAAACCTAGAGCTGTTAGCGCTACAAGAAAATTGCATTGCTACATTTTTATTTAAATTGTCTATTAAATTAAAATTTTGTAAATAATTACCATATATTAATCTATTGGCAACAATTTCTTGAGCTTTTGCTTTTTTAGGAACGTTATCATATGGCCTTAACAACTGATTAGCAGGTAATACTTTATGTATTAATTCAGATTCAATTTCATAAAAATTTTCTTTCCATTCTTTATCTTTATATTCAAAAGATTTTATACTATATATATTGGTACTAGAATCTTTTTTAAATAATATTTCTACTTCAGTAACTTGGCTAGGTATATAGGAATTAATAAAATTTGATATTTTTAAATATCTTAAATTATTTGACATACCTGTATTAAACCCCCTTGCTGAATCGTACTCGAAATCCGCAGGCACAAAAGCGGACTGTGTAAAGGGGCTCATTGGAGAATATTCCCCATCTTTGTGCTTATATCTATAAGCAAACCTTACAAACTCTTTTTCAAATAAAGGGTCCTCCTGCACAAGCTCAAAAACATATAATTTTTCTGAAATAGGAGTATTTTCAGAAATCGAATCTATTTTAAAGCTATAAGTGTAACCGGTTTGAGGTGTGTTCCTGCAAATAGCATTAATTTCCACACCTATTTCTTCATCAGAAACCTCTTCTGATAAAAATATTTTTATTTTGTCATTTTTCTTAAAATTTGGTTTAGTCAAAAGATCCACACTAAAAGAAGGATATCTTGTACTGCTTCTAAGTGTACCACTAACTGAAAAATTAACCATGGCTGATGCTGTTATTACGGAAGGAGTGCCATCTCTTTCAAACCTATTGGTACTTGCTATTGTAAGTGTAGGAGCTTCTGTAGGCCCACATTTTATAACCGTTATATCTTTTTCTTCAAAGTTATATTCTGTACCGTCGTATTTTATAAACTTAGTATGCGTAGAAAAATCTTCACTGCCTTCTTTGCAATCTTCTATGTTTATTTTTTTAGGCTCAGAATTGTTATCTGTAAAAAATAATAACCCGTCAATTATATTAATACCTGTTATTAATTTTGATTTATCAAATTTTAAAACATCTGAAGTATCCACTAATACAGGACTAACAACTTTAGTTAACTCATCATATTCCGCAATAGCGTCAACACTGGTTCCAGCTATAAACCAATATATTTTATTATTTTCTGTATCTGCTACCGACCCAATACACTTACTGCCTGTAATGTTTATCGCCGAATCATAAGCAAGCTTATTGCCCAAAACATTTTGCATAACACCAATATCTGAACCATCAGATGTTGATATCTGCACATTTAACGCATCTCTATATTCGCCATTAGGAACTATTCTTTCATCAAGGTCTTTATTCATTTTACCTTTGATGAATACGTTTTTGGTTATTGGCATATATTAGTGTTTAATCCATTTAGATTTTCCTCGTAGTCTTTGTGTAAGTTCTTCTGACTTAAGGTTAGATAGGCGTAGCTTAGCTTGTCTTACAGCTGCGAATCTTTCTCTTTTAAATCTTGCTACAAGATATTCCGGTGTATTTTGTCTAGTTGATAGTATTGCATGAGCTATACTTTTATACATAGCTTCTTCAGCAAATTTGTGCACAAGCTTTTCTTCTTCGGTTGCAACACCGTCGCTAACATATTTGAGAGTTATAATTTTACCGGACACATGACTTGAAAAGAATATTTTGCCTCTAACATTGTCTATAAAGAAAGACCCGTTAGCATTCATATATTCACCTGATGTACCAAATCTTCTGCCATAAAGGACTTGGAAGGTATTATTATCGTCTATGTAAAAATCATGCTTCGATGCAGTGTTCGAATCTTGTGATTTAAACTTCTTCCACGTTTCTGAAGGAGTTGCGGTTAATAAGTTACCATCACTGTCAAAAAGATAATTGTAGTTGCCATCTTGCAGCAGCGGTGTTGGATTACTAGTCTTTATAGCGGGATATAGCGTTCTTTCTATACCACTGCCATCCACCCAACTCAATTTAACGTAGTTTACGTAGTCGTGAGGGAGTTTCATTTGTAAATCAGTAGGAACTTCTATTTCTTGTGATTTCTCGCTCTTAAACGTGTCGTAACTCAATTCTTGAATTGCCCTTTGCGCAAAGAATAGCACATTGTTTCTTTTAACTTTTGGTATAATTTTTTCTTCACCGACATAAGCAACTATAAAGTTGTTTACAATATCTTTAAGTTTTATATATTGGTAATTACCAAGCTTATCTTCAGCATTTATTTGAACAGCTGTTATTAACAAACCGTTTTTAGGAGCTCCATCAGATTCTAATACGTCAGTATTGTTTGTATTTCCTGTAAATACTATTTTATACGGAGTTTGATCCTCATTATAAGTATAGTTTTCAACACTTATTTCTTCACCGTTAACAAATACATCTAAACTTGCTTTTGCTGTTGGTAATGGCTTTAGCTGCGATACTAATATTTCAAATTCTGTATCAGTACCGTTGCCAGTAAAACTTGCGCTGTTATTATAATAACGTTCGTGTGTAATGTTAAATAATGCCATCTATTATGCTTTTTCTTGTTGAACGTCTTTTGCTTCTTCGGCAGAACCAACTTGATAAACACTTGGGTCTTTAATTGACACTCCTGCTAGTTGTAATATTTTTATTACAAGATCAGTTTCTTCTGAATCATGCAGCTCAAAATTTACGGAACCAGTTGCATTGTAAAGCAAATCGCTGTTTACTTCATAGTAATTCCAAACAACCTTAGCTGGCTTTTTAATATAATTAAAACTAACCAAAGGATTGTGTTGATTATCATCTGCAGTAGAGCCTTCTGAAACAACAGCACTGTTACCGTATATTTTCAAGCCGTTGGTATCTCTAGTGTATATAGGAAAATCGTTTGTTGGTTTTGAAAGAGGTGAAGATGTAATATATAAATATTCGTTTTTATTAACGTGCTCGGCTTCTACACCGTTATATAGTACAGCACCTAATCTATATAGATCAGATGGAATGGTAAAGTAACCATTAGAGTATTGAATTAATTCTGCGTCACTAGGCAGATTAGAAGGCTCAGTATCAGATACTTTATTTGTTTCAAATATACTTATTTTTTCTTCAAGTATATCAACCATATCCGAGTATTCTGTGCTGTTACCCGGTAATCTACTAAACTGATTTAAATCGTAAAAATACTGCTCAAATATATCTAGCTGCGCTTGATTGGCAAATAAGTTATACTCAACTGGCGCTAAGTAACCGCGCTGCTCTTTATTAAGTATTGCCAATACTCTTTGATATACTGTATCTACACTTACTGCCATATTAATATTTTAATAAAAAGGCCCACAAAGTCGTGAGCCTTTCACAACTTCTAAGCCAAACGTTTCTCTATTGTTTGGTAAATTTCAATACCATCATCTGTTTTAAAGTATGCAGCTAATGCTGAATATGGGTTTTCATCAAATGGTACAGTTATAAGCTTTCTGCCGTTACTTCCCCAGGTAAACGTACGTTGATCATTCGAAAGATTAACTATACCTTGCTCTACGGATTTGATCCCAACGTTTCTTATGTTAATATTATCGTCAGACGCTAATTCCAAGAACAACTCCGGGTTACTGCGAGCAAATAGTAATAAATCTCTTTTTAATTCCTTAGACGCCATCTTAGAAACAGCGTTACCTAGTTCGGTACGCATAATAGCTTCCATATGATCTACCCCTAAAGATTTTGCAATTGTCAATGCTTCAATTTCTAATTCTAAATAGTCAAGATCGTGCTCTGCTTGCTTCGCATTGTCAATCTCAATATATTTTTTGTTTTTTAAAGGATGATATAAAGATAATAGCTTCTGCAATATTTGCTTTTCTTTTGGCACTACTAAAACGCCGTCGCTAAAAACAATATGCTCAAGTTTTGCGTCACCTTTAAATTCATCTACAAAAGGAGTTCTTTGGTTTACAGCGTATTTTATTTCACGCTCATATCCTTTTTCCTCGTCAAACCAATACAGATTTCTTGATTGAATTGTTGCTGTAATTGGTGATTTGCCGTTTTTAAGTTTATAAATGCGGTCTTTCATTTCCCATTTTGGTTTTTTGGGCTCTTGCACTATCGGTGCTTTTACTGTGGTTACAGGCTTAGGCGCGACCTCAGCCGCTACTGCTGCTTTTTCTTTTTTTGCCATGATATAATAAAATAAAAAAATTAAAATAAAGCCGGAGGCACCGGGTTGGTACCTCCAAGCTTTAAAAAATATTATGCATTAAACAATACGAAATTGTTTGCAGCTTGTACAACTAAACATCTTTCAGATAAATAGTGTACTTCCATTGCGTCAAGATCGCTTGTAGATGCTCCACCTACAGATCCAGTAACCCAAGACTTCATTCTTCGATCATCAGCTTCAGAAGCACGGTAACGTACGTGAAGGAATGGTCGGCGAATATTCTTGCCCAATGATTGATCATATACAGATGAAGTACCTGCTGGCACTAACACACCTTTGATGTCATTGATAAATCCACGAGTTTGACCGTCATTCAAATATTTCCAGTCAGTTTTGTAGAAGTCATAAGAACCTCTGCGGAAACCAGAAAAACCTAAATTCAATGCCATATCCTCGCTGTTTTCAAATACTCCGTAAGAAGTACCTCCACTTCCGTAAGAGTTTTGAGAAGCTAGCCAGTCGTCAAGCTTTAGGTTTCTCTCACGGTTAAGGAAGAACATATTTTCTTCAATAGCCCCTTGAGCATCTAGTTTAGCAATAAGTTCACCTACATCAGCAGTAGTATCAGCAACAGTACTGTCAAACATAGTAGCAATGTGCCCACGTGTTTCAATAGCAGAAAAAAGACCTTCTGTACCAACAGCGTCTCCATCTGATCCAAGAGCAGAATCAACAGTGTTTCCAGTTCCGCCTTTTTCAGACTCAACTAGTGTCATTTCAAGATAATCCTCAAAACGAGTACGAGTTTCACCTTCAGCTTTGATATACCATAGGTAACCAGACTGTCCAGCTTCACCAGATACTTCTACCCAGCCAATTTGAGCTGAATCAGAACCTGAGATTTCAAACTTGTCTTTAATGATAACAGGCTTGTTTGTAAAAGTACTGAAAGTAGGAGAGATTGTATCGCCTTGCATTCCGCTTTGTCCTTTTGCAAACTCAGAACCAAATACAAAGAGCTTGATTTGAGCGGCATCAGCATAGTTAGTATCTAGGCTAGCAGCGTCGTAAGGAAGAACAGTTAGCGTAGTGCTATCTGTAGGCAAAGAAGGAATTGCAGAAACATAACCTTTAGTGGTAGTAGTTCCGTCAGAAATAATAACCAACTGACCTACGCGAATAGCGTGACCAGCAGCAATAGTAACTAAACCTGAAGCAGCAGTTGTGATAACACAAGTATTGTCAGATCCTGTTCCGTAAGAAAGGTGAAGTCTATTTTGCTCAGACCAAACGATTTGATCAGAAGCCATAGGCATTTCAGCACCTACCATACGTAGGAAAGAAGAGATAGAACGATTTCCATATCGCTCTACTTCTTGCTCATATAATTCAGGTAGATACTGTTGAGACCAGTCACTAGTACCATCTGTAAAGTTTAAGTAGTTGGAAGCTAGCGCCTTCTTTACCGGAAGGGCTTCGGTTCCTTGAAAATTAATTGACATTTTTAGTAGTTTTTAAGTTTAAGTTTTATTTTTGAAGTATCATCGCCAACTAATGCTCTTGCTTTGAAACCGCTTGGATCATTACTTTTTGTATAAACCCCTCTCGGGTCCATATTAATGTTCTTTGCTTTTTTCATGCTATCCTTCATGGCATCGGATTTACCCTGCTCATAAAAGTGATTTGCAATTGCATCAGCATTCATAGCTGTAAACAAAGACTTGTGGTAGCTTTTAGCGTCATTCATAGTATTGTCTTCGTTTAGAAACTTTCTAATGAAATTATTAATGTCGCTTTGTTGTGATTTTACCTCTGTTGCGTCTTTTACATTAAACCTATATCGCTTGTCCCCAACCTTATATTCAAAACCTTTGAATTGGTCATTAAAAACTTGCTCGGTTTTTTGTAAAAATACAGACTTCTGTCTTTCAGCTATTTTTGATGTTTCTTCGTTTTCTGTGTTATATCTATTGAAAAAATCAACAGCCTTTTGTTGATCCGGAGTTAATCTAGATCCAGCTTTTATTTCTTCATAGTATTTGGTTTTTAGCCCTTCAAGCTCAGATTTAGCGCTAGCTACTTCTTCTTTGAATGCTAATTTTTTTCTTTTCACATCTCGCTCATCGTCAACCTCCTCGTCGAACGTAAACTTGTCTTCAATAAGAAAATCAATTTCTTCAGATGATAGATGTGGTTTTGATTGTTGATAATATTCTCTAAGCAACGCAAGATCATCAGTATTTGAATAATCTTTATTAAGCGCTACATAGTCTTCAAGAGTACCGCCTGTTTCGTTTATAAAATCAACAACCTTTTGAATATTTTCAGGAAGTTCTACGCCTTCCTCCTCTTCTTTTTGAAATGCTTCTTCAACTTCTTCAGCAAGATCTTCAACTTCTTTTATTGTTTCTTCTTGCTTTTCCTCAACTTCTGTAAGCTCTTCTAAAATTACTTCTTCAGTTTCTTCTTGGTTTTCTTGTCCCACTTCTGGCAATTCCACTTCGGCTTTTTCCCCTGCTTCTTCAACCGGTTCATCTCCGCGTAGCACGCTGCCCTCTGGTTCTTGTTCTTGAACGGCATTTTCTTCTTCTTGTTTTTGTTCGCTTGCAGGCGGTTGAGTTAAATCAACTTTATGCACTCCATCTTCAAATGTAGCACCTGCTTTTTCCTGCACAAGTTGTTCTTTTTCTTGTATTGACAGCTCTTCGCTCTCAACAACTTTTGCTTCAATGTTTTCAGACATAATAAAATATTATAAGATTATACACTATACATTACTTGGGTTCAAAAGAACCTAAGTCAAAATCACCGCTAAGTATGTCATTTCCTGCGGATTCAAATACTTTTGGCGGTAAATTGTTTTTTCTTTGATTAATAAGCTCGCTCTGTTGCGATGCTTGTATTTTTGTTCGCTCGTCTTTGCGATCTTCTTTTTCTTTAATGGCAGACTTAGCGGTTTCAATATCCATGCCTTTTAGCTGCATGTTCATTTGAAATTCTAACTGCATTAAATCTTTTTTAAGTTGAGCTTCATTGGCTAACCTTTGCATTTCAAGTTGTGACTCTAATTGCTTAAGCTCTGCTTTCTGTGCTGTTAAAGCCTGTTGCTTTTGAACTTCTGCTTGCGCGGCTACTTGCTGTGCCTGCGCGTTAGCTTGCGATTGTGCTTGAATATTTTGCTGTTGCATTTGCTGATCACGCTCAAGCTTTTTCTTTCTACGTATTTTTAGCATTTGATTTGCTAACTGTACGTTTTTAATTTCTCGTAAATCAATAGCATCTTCTAATTCAATAAGGCCAGCGCTTAATGCTGCTTGTATATTGTTTTCAAGCTTTTGCGCTTCTTCTTCGTCTGGCATTAAATCAATAAATATTCCGAAATCATGCAAATGCAATTCGCTAAGTTCCGCTAATGTTGCTACGTTGTGAATGCCGATTGACTGTATGAATGCTTCTTTAGACGGTGAATATTCAATCACATCAGCAACACGCAATGATATTTTTTCAGCTGTTTCTGCGGTTAAGAATAAACCGCTTTGTAGTATATGGCGTGTGGCAGTGTTGCTATTTGCAGCAGCTAGCTTTTGCACACCTACCAATGCTTTTGGATCAGGCGATGTTCCGTCTCTTGCTTCATTGAGACCTGTGGCATCTCGCATCATTTGCAAATAATAATTATATGTACTTACAAGTGAAGCTATCTTATTGCTACCGCTATTTGAATTAATTTCTTGAATAGGCACTTTGCCGGGGTTCATATCACCGTCAGACGTAAATGATCTACCAATAACAGAGCCAGTCTGGAAGAACATGTTTAATGCTTCCTGTGGATTGTAATTTGTGCCATTACCTAAATCAATTTCAGCAAGACCGTCAGCATCTAAATAAACACCATCTGGCACCATTCTTGACATTACCTGCTGTAGCTTCAGGTGAGTAAGCTGTATCATATCTGAAAATGTAGTGATACGGCTAACTAATGATTCTATCCGCCCGTTATACATTCTTGGCGCAACTATAGAATAATTCATTCTAACCTTTGCGGCATCGCTTTTTGGGCGCAGCATATTTTCGCATAGCTGCCATTTTAATAATACGTTAGCGCCTGGTATATATGCGCCTTCATAAAGCACTTCAATGTTTCTAGCTAATCTTTCAAATCTAGCACGAGGATCAACCGGCGGGTTAAAGTTTTCGTCTTTCACTATAACTTTTTCTGCGCCTGTGGCTGTATTTTTTAATTTATAAATTTCATTATGAAATGTTTTATAATTAAAGTACAATACATCTACCGTGTTAATATCGCTTTTATTTGAATCAGGATTAAACTTATTATACGCTTTATAATTTGAATATCCTTTCGAATTAAGCTTTTCTAATTCTTCGTTAGTTAAATCAGGAAATTGCTTTTTTAATTCGTTCAGTGGTATTGTTTTTATTTCACCCACGTAATACACGTCATCAAAATAAGGGGACTCAGTGTAAGAGTAGACTAGATTTGTAGGATCAACATATTCTATCTTAATACCTTCAGAGTTTGTATATGTTGTTTTTACAGCAGCTATACCCAATACTGCTAAATCGTAATAAAAGCGCTTTTTAGTAAGCTCGTATCTATTCTTTTCAAAAGTAACTGTAATCGCTTGTTCTTCCGCGATTTCTATAGCTTCTTTGTAGCTTAGCTGCATGTGCAAGTCTAGCTCTTCTTGGTTTGCTGGTAAATCCGTTAATCCGCTTTCTTGCGTATTCATACCAAACTCCTGCTGTATATAAGCATCAAGTTCTTTTGCTTGCATATCACGAAGTATACTTTCCATGTACTGAGTCCGCTTCTCAACCCCAAACGGATCCTGTGAATACGCTTTTACATCATAAGTTCTATTAGCCATGCCGTTAACAACTATATCTACAAATTTAGGTATAATTGGAACCGGCTTCCAATCTAAATTAAGATATGACAAATCACCATTAATAGATAACTCATCTTTATATTTTTGAACCGATTGCTCACCACGTGCATATAATCTTAATTTATGATAAGAATTCTGATTGATATAAAAACGATTACCTGATGAATCTCTTTTAAACCATTCATTTTCAATTGCCTTAGCTACGCTTAACCCAAACTTTGAACTAGCTTTTTCAATATCGCTAAGCGCTTGACTTGGAAAATGACTTTTTGAAACGGATTCAGCCATAATTTTTTATTAGTTTTGATTTTATACCTTCGTTTTTATATTTAGCTATATTAAAACTTAGGCTTATTTTTTGTCTTTCTTGATTTGGAGCGTACATATGTCTATTGCAAGCCATAACAGCAAGCCCGGAACTTATTGCAGCATCAAACTTAGTTCTTTTAGCTAAATCATATTTAGCCCAATCATTTAATGTAGTATTAAAATACATTTGGCCATATGAGCCATCTTGTTGTAATCCTACATATTTTTGTATATAAGACTCTATTGCCGCAGCGTGTGCCTGCTTGATATCTTCACTTGAGTTTGGCATTCCGCCTATTTCTTTTTCAGCAGCAGATAATTTGTTAAATGCTTTGTCAGGTCTGTTTATTGAAAACTTCCTATAACCTCTGCGCTTTAAATAATACAATAATCTAGGTTTGTTATTTTCTGCAAGTATTGGCATACCGTAAAAGTGTAATGCCATAAGCACATCTTCAAAAAACATCTCAGCTGTTTGAGGACGTGCAACATATTCAAGAAAAAACATATTAGAAGGAGCTTCGTCCATATTAAACTTAGTCAGCCCATGAAGCGCACCCTTTGATCCTTTACCATCTGTTGTTCCTGATATATCATACGAGTCACAGCCAAACGCACCAATATGTTCATTAGCAGGGTACAGTACCCCTCTTTTCTCTATTACGCGGTTTTGAAGATTTGTAGGCGGAACCCAGCTAACTTTAAACCTACCGTTTTGGTTTGGATTAAATATTACTTTACTATCTTTAATCCCATCAGCCCAACTAAAACTACCTTGTGTTACACCGGCTGACGAATATATATCGTCGTTGTAATCTATTTGCTCGTATATTTTTGCAAGATTAAATATACTATTTTGCGTTTCATCCCTAAATGCGTGTTCTTCTGTGCGCGGGAATTGGCGATAGAGCTCGTTTAAAGCATCCTGGTCACCTTTTAAACCATCAACTTCATTATTCCAATGATCTATAACTCCGACCTCAATAGGGTCTCCATACGGGCCTTCAATCGGTTTTTGCGGCGTATCAAAGACAGGGTTTCCAAAAGAATCAATGAATCCTTCGTAGTTCCATTCCATAGGTATGAACAAAGAATATAATCCTGAGCGAGTCTGTCCATTGGCGTTTCGTTTGGCAACGTCTGAGTCATAGTATAATTTTTTAAAGTTTTCACCCCCTTTGTCTAAAGCATTTGAGGTAGACCCCATCATACACTTGCCTATAATTCTGCTACCTAATCTTAGCGTCGTTTTTGTGACTCTCCAGTTATTGAGAATGTTGTCCGGTCGTTCCCATTTACCCGATTCGTCGTGTACGAGGAGTTTGAGTTTCTCACCATCGTACGAGTTGTCCCCTGTGTTTTTCCAGTCGATTGTGGTGTCGAGACCTTGTAGCTCTTCCCGCGTCTGCCCTGACTGTATAGACTTTCTAGTGAGCTTTGACGCAGGTACCCTGTATGCAAGCTCGGTCTTTGGTCTATCCATACCATCTTGGATTGGTTTGAAAAAAAATGGGTAATTAACAGAGATTGGTACCACTTTGTCTGTGAACATTTTTTTCGCATCCCCACCAGATTTGGACAATATCCCGAACCGTGCGTCGGATGATATTGTAGCCATGTTAACGGTTTCTGACGATGCCATGAAACTAAAACCAGAGCGTCTGTTTTTGAGATAGCACATACCATAACATCGTTTATCAGCTTTACATGCTTCCCAGAATATGAAGAATAATCTATTAGCTTCTCTAAACTCGGGGGCCCCAACGTCAATCTTACTCCACTGCAGGTACATGTAATGAGTACCAGTAATATAAGTAGGATTGCCTTTGTTGTAAAACCAATACCCCTCGTCTCGCCTTTTAAATTCTTCATCTATATATGGTTCCCATTGATCTTTAAATTCTTCTGGATAATTCTTCCAATCAAAGATTGTTTTAATTCTATTTAATTCTTTAGGATGTTCACGTCTAAACCATTTGTTTTCTCCTTTGGTAATTTTAGCTGGCGCAGGAGGCAGCGCAATCTTTAAATTTTGTATGCTATACACATCGCCAATCTGCCCTGTTTTGCTGATAACTACAACATCATTTTCTTTGTCGTAGCCATACTTCCATCTACGCGCTTTGTTATGACGTTTGAGCGTGTTTATTTTAATGGGTTCAATAACCTTAAATAAAGTTTGCTCGTACATTACCTTGATCTTTTTTCAGCAAAACCACTAAATGCTTCTTTCTTTTCTTCTTTAGGCTTGTTTAACAGTATTGCTTTTTCTTCTTCTATTCTATTTAAAATTTCAAACGCGTCAAATATCGCAAGCTTTTTAGTTGCTGCTGCATTTTTAAGCCTATCTGCAGATATATCATCTTCCGTGTTTGTTATGATTTTTTCTTCTGCAACATGTATAAGCTCATCAACTGCTTTGTAACCAGCTAGGATTATATTCTGTTTCGTCTCCTTGATATTCATATTTAATAGAAATTGAATTAGTTCGAACCCTGTACATTCTTTCACCATCAACAACAAATTCATATTCGCTATCAGGTGTAAAACCTACAAGATCATTTTTTTTAATACCGTTTTTACGAAGCTCTTTATCAACAAACTTAATGACACCTATTAAAGGTCTTTCGGGGTTTGTATCAAACTTATCTTCCGATTGGATAGGCTTTACAAAACAATATCCTTTAGGTGCTTGCCATTCTTTATTTCTTTTATATAAAAATATTTGTTCGGCATCAACAAAGTATTTATCTTCTTCTAAAAAAGCACGGCCGTTTCTTTCTTTGCCGCGAACATCATACCATCTTCTAAAAACATTATGATGTAATATAACTTCATCACCTTTTTTAATATCTGTCTTTACTTCAAGCGGTGTTTCAAGAACAACACCGTTTCTGCTTACATATCTATGATCAGATATTTCGGTATTTAATATTAATTCTTTATTGCCTATAGATTTTTTATTATTGTACCTATCTTTTTTCGGGGCTATAATAAAATTAAATATACTTCGCATTAATATTCTAGGTTGTATTCTACTGCTACTGCCATGTTTTTATTAAAATCTTTCCAAGGCAGTACGTCGTTATGTTTTTTAATATAAATACTATATTTATCGTCAGCTTCAACTATATCGCAAATAGTATGCCCTCCGTAGACCTCTTGACCTACGGAGTAATGCATAGCTTCGTTTTTATAGTCTCTGCCGATACTAATCTTCCTTATCAGATTCATCTTCTTCGGTTATTTCTTCGTAAGTTCCATCAGCTAGATTTATGGTAATTGTACCATATTCTTTTTCTAATTCTAGTTGGAACTCTTTTAACCCGTCTTGTAATTCAGAAGATTGATGCAATAAGCCGTGCTTTTGCGTTTCAATACTACCTATTTGCAATTGGATTTGATTTAATTGATTTACTTTTTCTTGCAACTTTTCAAGCTGCTCATCTTTAATTTTTGGCATAATAATTATATTTAATTAAACTGATTATCTATACGTTAAATAATTACTTGTTTTGTTTAGTTTTTACCAAGGTACATTTTTAGCCTCACTTGTAGGCGCTATTTTATCTTCAATTATAGAGTCTACGTAGTCTCCTATGTTTGATAAACTGCCATCTGCAGTCAGCCACTCTTCAACTTGTGATTTTGTTAAATTATCAAAATCTGTAAAACTTTCAGGATCTGGCTCACCAACAATAGATGTTCCAATAGCTTCTGCAGTGTAAGCATTACCGTCAGGATCTGTTTTGTCTGATGTTGCAGTGTAAGTCCAATGTATATTATACACCACGTCTGAAAGAGAATCTTGAGTTGGACGCACATCAAGTTTATTTATTGTCCAATTATATGTGTTTGCCATTTTATATTTATATTAATTCTTTTAACAATATATTCATATTTACATATCGCCACAAGCCATTAGCTTCAAATCTAAACTGCATTCTATCGTTAGCGTTGAATGTAGCTGTTGTGCCAAAATCAAAATTAACAACTTCACCTGCGTTATTACCGTAAGAAGAAGTTACTGATTGAAATAAAGTTCCATTTTTGTAAACCTGCAAAGTAGCAGAATTTCCTGTTGGACCAGAGGTGTAAGAGCTATATGGATTATTTATTATACTAACTTTACTTACGCAACCCTTGAACGGGGGTCCTACAGTCCCGTAAGCATATGGCATAGCACTTGTCATGCCTGTACTATAAAGAGTTCTAATAGACGTGGTACTGTGATATCCTCTCCAATTTATAAGCATAAACTGTCCTGAAAAATTATCTGCTGTTATTATTTTTGCCATACTACCAACTATTTTGTACTATATTAACCCACTCATATGTAGATGCCCCTGTTTGCATGCACATATCTACGTAGCTATTATTTCCAGATGTCCTATATCTTAATGTTCCGACGTTTGTACTTGCTGCAGCCGAAGTATCATCAGCCATTCTAATGCCACCATTAACGTCTAATTTAGCGCGCGGGATCGTGGTCGCTATTCCGACATCGCCAGTACTTGAATCAATAGTCATTCTATGACTACCTAAAACCTTAATATAAAAATCGTAACTACTTGATGATGGCAATTGAATTAATGATTCTGTGTAAGGCGAATAACTTAAGCGCTGAGACCATTTTGATCCCGCAAAACCCGGGTTTTCTTGCCAATCAATTGACCCGTAAGGTGGTGATTCTGAACCATTTTTTGTTGCTATAATTTTTGCGCCGGGATATGTATTTGTTGAATCAAGTTTAATTGTTGCGTAACTTGAATCTGTTATTCTTATATCACCTGCAAAATATGCTGATTGCGTAGTATTATTTGGGTCTACATAATAAGTTGTACTTCCGTTTCCATAATATCTGTCAGCTGTAACATTACCATTTACATGAAGTTTTTGGCTTGGGCCAGTCACCCCAATCCCAAGATCATTTGTTATATAAGAGTCCCCGTATGACCTAAACATAACGCTTGTTGTTCCGCCGCTTACAGCCTTTAGCACACCGCCCGAGCTGTTGTTTTCTATTTGAGCATAGTGGTTGCCGTCGTGTTGACTTCTTATATAATTTCCGTAGGTAGTAGTAGCACCATTACTAGCTACTATAAATTTATTGCTAGTGCCAGCCGTATTACCCGCTGTTCCGCCTGAAAGCGACTCTATTCTAAAATCACCAGCTTCGGTTAGTACTATTCCTCCGTAGGTTGTATTGGAACTATTTAATTGCCTTAAATTTGAGCCGTAATAATAACCCCCAGCGCTTATAACCACACTACCCTGAATATTACTAATATAAGCGGTTTTATCTTGACTACTTATTGTGCTTTTTAAACCTATATGGTAATTGTCCCCTCCATAAGAATAATTTTTATCACCTATTTCAACATTACCGTCGTTTGTAATTATCATTCTTTGAACAGCTCCTGTGGCTGGGTCAGTGTCGCCTGTATTATTAGTATTGCCTGTTTTAAATACTATACCGCTAGCAAAATTACAATTACTTATTATATCAAGCTGATTATCGCTTAATTGAATCGCACCTTCTGTTATGCCTCCGTCTGCTTTAAACCACAGGCGTGGTAAATCATTTTCTTGGTTATTATCAGTATCTGCTTCTATAATAACCGTAGCGTTCCCTGAGGTGCCGGAAGATACATGGAGGTTTGTTAATGGATCCTCCGTTCCAATACCAACATACCCGTTAGCAGCAATTCGCATTTTTTCTGTACCACTTGGTGAAAAAGTTAAATAGCTGCTACCTGCAGTTGACCCAACATCCATTCTGTGATTTGCCGCAGTGTCAGCCGGCGCACCAAAAACCCGAATATGACCATTATTTGACGCAGTTTGAAAAAGAACCGCCGCACTTGGCGGGTTTGCTGAACTATTGTTATCAAAATTATTTTCTATTTTTAGCGCAATATCATCATTGTCAACACTTCCTTGAATATGAAGTTTTTCGTCAACATTTGCACCGGTTCCGATTCCGACGTTGCCGTTTAAATCTAAAGCAAACGCATCCGAATCGGTTGACGGTCCCATTAAAAAAGCACCACCAGCGTTTTTGAACATTCTATGCGAGATAGCATTTGAACTGGTTAAAGCAATACCGTCGTTTGAAGTGTCACCGTCTTGCCTTACTATTAATGTACCTCCCGACGTAGCTACTCCCGTTCCGCCGTTTATTTCTAGTTTACCTGCAGGTGCACTTGTCATCCCTATGCCCACATTGCCGGCAAACAAAGCATTTGTATTACTTGAATTTAAAGTTAATACATTCGTACCTGCATGGTTCTTCAGGTTAATAGCCTCTATATTGTCAAATTTTATTGCCATATTATATTAATCTTCTAAATTTAAATGTCATGCGTCTGCCGTCTGTATTATTAAGAGCCGAGGTATAAGTCCTACTGTGTTTCACTTGTAGCATTAAATGAACCCCTGCAGAAACACTATGCCTTTCGGTTCTAAGCTGTATATCCCCGGAGTTGGGCGCATGACCGGCTCTGTGTAGTGGTATTTCATCTACTTCCGTACTATTAGTAGTTGAATTCCCTATCCAAGACATCATTCCAGAATAGTACTCATCGTAATGTTGACCGTTTACAGTATGGTCATCTACATATACTTGCACAGCATAAGTTCCTGTAGATAAATCAGTATAATTAATTCCAGTGTCTGTCCACGTATCAGCTGTTAATTGGAAAGTCATATTAACTGTTTTGAGCTGGTCAATATCCGTGCCAGAAGTCATTGTAAGCCCGCTGTGCTCTATATTTCCTGTTACGTCAAGATTTCCTGTTACGTCAAGGTTTCCATCGTGATCTATTCTAACTACCTCATCTAAAGTTTCATCATTTTGGCTAACATAAAACGCTAATCCGGTAGATGAGTCTGTATCTGTGATAACTTCTCTAACAGCTGCAATACCAGCGCCTACAAAACTATTCCCAGGATCAGTAGTAGCATTGTCTGCTATTTTAAATTTAATACCTACGCCTTCGCCTCCTTGTTGGTCAATGCTATTATTATCATCTTTTACAGAAAGCGTTAAAGGATATTCTACAGTAGAAGCCGCTGATAAATCATCTACTATTTCAAGTTTAGAGGACGGGCTGCTTGTTCCAATACCAACATACTGCGTAGAAGGAACTATTTCTAAAACATTAAGGTTATTAAGTTTAATATGAAAATTACCATTAGTATTTGCTACTGGCAAATATATTTCAGAGGTCGAGTATGGAGAGCTTGTGCTGTATGTTGATAAATATAACCCTTGACTACTGGAAGCTGAAGGACCTCTCCATTGTATTTGCCCTTTCGGCGGCGACGTGCCTCCTCCGCCAGCAGTAGCTAAAATTGTTGTGAATGACTGAGTAGTTGTGTTGTCATTTATGAGCTCTATTTTAGGAGAGCTACTTTTTAAGCTCAACGCTGTACTAGAGCCGCTATCTACAAATAGCTTCGATGCTGTACTTTGAGTATACCCTATTAATACATTCTGATTTGTGTCAATCATCATAGCGTACCCTGTAGCGGAGTGGGTGTTTAAATCAGAATTAGTATAGAATTGCATTGGCCCTGTAGTAAGGAAATCAGCCGAAGAACTTCCAGAAACTAAACCAAATCCGTGTTCGTTTGTTCCATCGTCATAAACAACTTTTATACCGCCTGTTCCTGGTGTTCCCGAAGATATTGTAGATCTTGAAACTAAAGTATATTTAGTTTGCGCGGACGCACCAGTACCTGATCTAGTTTCACTTACAACAAGTTTTTCAGCTGGGGATCCGGTTCCAATACCCACATTACCACTGGCTCTCATTGTAGTAAAAAGAGTATTGCCATCAACTCCTCCCCAAAATTGCAAAGCCCCTGTTTGATCGCCTCCGTCTCGTCTAGCGTAAATCCTAGCGGCTGTATTAGGGCTTGTATCACCTATGGAAAATACTATACCACCTCCAAAGCCATCCGTTATTGTGCCTGAAGAATCTGTTTCCAGTTTAAAAGCAGAAGCTATTCCTGTTAATGTGCTAAAAGAGCCCCCTGTAGCACTTGTGTTACGTTTTAAATAATATACGGGGTAATTACCCGACTCAGAATATATTTGGCCATCTACGTGTAGTTTATAGTCTGGGTCTGGTTCGCCTATACCAACACGCTGATTAGTATTGTCTATATACAAAGGAAGCGGTACGTCGTTAGATCTGCCTGCTCCAAGTACTTTTATAACGCCATTCGAAGAAGACTTTTTAACAACAACCGCTATTTTTTGTATCAACTGACCCGCTGTGGTTGGTTTTGAATTTATTAAAGCTCCATTCGCACCAACATATAGTTCATCACTAATATTAAAACTATTTGTATTAATATTGCTAACGGACCCCATCATTACCGCTTCGCCTTCTGCGTCGTCATTAAGATCTTGTTTCAATATACCAATTGCTGGCATATCATCAACGTTATCATAGTCAGCTGCTATAACTTCTACAACAACACCTTGTGGTGGGTTTGGAGACGGAGTAGCAACAGATACTGCAGTACCTGCTGTTAATGCTCCTCCTGATATATTTTTAACATTAATAGACAACACTCCAGAAGTGCCGCCGCTTTGATCAATCCAATCAACACCATTGCCTGGCCCTAGTGATGATAATACCTGCCCACTAGTTCCAGAATTGCCATTAATATCTATGATGTCCGCATCATGCTCAACGTTGCTTAAAAACTTTGGCATATTTTATTTAATTAATTATTATGATAAAGCTGGAAATTTACTTACTAAAGCTATATAATCCTGCGTAGCTACTGGGGCCGTAGCAAAAGTAACATTTACATAATCGTTAGCATTAGTAGACGTGCCACCTGACAATGGAACAGTTCCTTTAGTTACATCAGCATAAACTTGATCGTACGTGGCTCCCGAACCGTCATTTCCGTAATCTAGCAACTGTACCGAAACTAAATGTGCGCCAAAGCTGTGCTCTACATGGAAAGTTGTAGTGCTGCCATCGCCAACAATTTTTAAAGACTTTCTTTCAGCTTGGTCTACATATTCGGCTATTTTAGAAAGTGGAACTTTTTTAGTATTGTTAGAGTCGCTATTGTCACCGATTATAATTGCATCAGCGTCTTCTAAGCTATCATTAAAGTTTGTGGCTGCTGCTACATCTGAATCGAGGTTATTTAATTCTGCAGCGGTAGAGTCAACAGCTGTCCCTTCTAGTACAAGCCCACTGTCTGGTACTCTTACACCGCCTAAATCCGCAACCCCTTTGGCTCCTGAAAATACCTCGCTGTTATTTGTAGCGTCTGGTATAAACGTGAAATAACCTGTGTCTTCATCATAACCAAAAAATCCTAATTTAGCAGCACCTGGGGATCCGTCTTGAAACCAGTTAAAAGAAATACCCTTATCTAAGTTGTCATTACTTGTTAATACACCTCCATTTGCTGTACCACCCAATTCTATTACGGGATCTTCAACAGTCATTGTTGTAACGTTAACGTTGGTGGTATCCCCATTGACTGTTAAGTCACCTGTAATTACAACATTATTTGCAAATGTGGCGTCTCCGTCATTTCCAGATATCGTAAGTGCTGTTGAAAGCGCATTTACAGTAGTACCAGATGCCTGACCTGCTTTTGCTATTTTAAACAAAATATCGCCACCCTCGCCGGTTCCTTTACCAGCGCCGCCTTGGATAGTAATATCACCGCCTGTTAAATTAACAGTTCCGCCTGCAATAACGTCTCCACCTGATAAAGTTAATGTTTTACCAGCTGCTGTATTTGCAGGATCAGTGCTTTTTATAGTATGATTAGCGTGGTAAAATAACTCACCGCCTTCTATTGTTAAATCACCATTTATTGTAACATCATCAGGAAGACTAATATCGATTGTATCATTTGCGTCATTTCCAGTAACATCTATTTCCTTTGCGGTACCCCTAATTTGAACAGAATCATCAACTACCGGATTGTTTGAGTCTCTTAAAGTTATATTTGTACTACCACCTGAAGTACCTGCAGCAGGAGCTACGCTGCCTGTAACTGGCAATGTATAAGTTGTATCTTTTGAAGATATTGCTAATGTTTTGGTCGCGGCCGCAGTGTCACCACCGAGTGTGAAAGTGATATTGGTGCTTTCAATTAGCTCTAAATTTTGAAAAGACCCAAGTGTTACGCTTGTTGGTGTTTCCCCAGCAGTTATAGTAATTTCTCGCGGGGCCTTTACAAATCGGGTGCCATCATGTATTTTTATATACTTATTTTGTGAGTCAAACCAAATTTGCCCAGTGCCTACATCATAGGTTTGCCCTGCCCCTGTGCCAAATGGAGACTGAGAGCCAGTATGTAGCCTCATATGTAGCGCTTGATTGTCGCTTAAATCTATATTATGTAGAAACGGTATTGCCATAGTTTTTAATTCATATATGCTTTACCGGATTCTGCTGCGGTAAAATGCACGGTTAATCGATTATTGTTTTGATATGTTACATTTCCATATCCCTTTTGACCTGTAGATAATACCACAGTAACAGAAGGAAATTTATTTAGATTATGCTGCAAAACCCATTCTGTTGAGGGGGTTGCAACTTCTATTTCAGCATGCTTATCGCCTTGTCCTAAAAATGATAAAGCATAATATTTATCTAATATTAAACTGCCATTACTAGAAACATGCTTCAACGTAAAGTCATAAAAGTTTAAATTACTAGAATCTTCAGCCACATCTGTTACTTGATATATACCATAATTGTTTTTATCGTCATTTTGCATTAAAACAATTCTAGCACCTGCGTATTCTAGTATAAAGTCTTCTATATTATGTTCTGCTCCATCAACCTCGCTAAATTCTAAAGAAGTTAAGTTTGCAAAATTATTTGAACCAGACTGATTAGTAAATTTTTTCTCGCCTCTAATCAAAGCATATTGATACATTGATTGGCCTCCTATTGTTATAAGACCATTCTCGCTTAAGAATTTACCAATACCTTCTAAAGTATAATTCTTGGTTACTGAACCAGTGGCATCTGAACCAATAACTTTATCTTGTCTAGTTATGATCAGATCTTTAGAATAGGTACTAATTCTAGCCATGTATTATTGTTTTTTAGATTTTTCCCAAGTACGACCTACAAAATACGCCCCATACACTGTAATAAGCAATGATTGAAATATAGGTATATATGCTTCGTCTACCTGAAAACCGCCTATATTACCGTCAAAAAATGATAGAACGGTAAATATAACTGTTAAATAAATTAAAACTAAAGGCCTAATGTTTTTAGAAAGAAAAGAATCTGATTGCATATCTAACTTCCAGCGCTCTGTAATTTGACCTTGAGCGTCCTGATCCGCTTTCTCTAAAAGCTCTTGCAATTTTTGTTTAGCTTCTAATCTTTCTTCGTCGGTAGTTGTTAAACTATCTATTACGCCACCGATGTCTTTTATAAGACCCCCAGTTATTAAACTGAGTAATTTTTTCATTATAAGTTTACTTTATAAGCACTAGCTAAAGAAACTTCATTTCTTTTTTTGTTATACGTCATATTTGTATTTGACAAAGAAGAATTACCTTGGCTATAAGCATTATTTGCATTTTGTGCTGCTAATTTTGAATAAGATCCT
>Ga0187217_1000092_pt1 | contig 32338 bp, 28 predicted proteins | sample 15SPOviralmetaG_FD_130165 | JGI IMG/M metagenome (GOLD analysis project Ga0187217, IMG submission 130165) | Marine viral communities from the oligotrophic San Pedro Time Series (SPOT) site, San Pedro Channel, CA, USA - 15 SPOT_SRF_2010-09-15... | ecosystem: Environmental > Aquatic > Marine >... | reverse complement strand
GAAGGTGGTATTGGTCTATTAACGCTTGACGAAGCAGGACAACCTGTATATAATACAGACCCTAGAACTGGTGGTTCAATTACAGAACCCGATACAGAATATGGTGACTCTAAAATGAGAAACCGACACATGAACATTCTGAAGATTGTAAACAAATCTATACCTTCAGTTAGAACTGATAATGTAAGAGGTGTTGTCCGTTCTGTAGGTTCAATTAATTTAATGGATAATCAAGACACATTAGACTACCATAATAGAAAATTTGTAGCTGCAGACCAAGGTAAAATTGTAGATTTATATCAACCAAGTGAAGAAATCTTAGTAATGGAAGATGGAAGTAAGATAGAACTTGAAGAAGAAGCATGTATCATGAGATTTGAAGAAAGAAGATTTGCAGAAGTCAAGGGAGAGGCTGGAGATAGAATTATATCTGAAGACAATGAGACTTTGATAAGATTAGAAACTGCAACAACTACAGAAGAGGTGCAATACTTTGTATCAGAGAGGAATCCCGACTTAAATGACAAGTATACTCTGTTTGAAAATGGAGATAGGATTGTATTTGAGGACGAAAGTGCAATGATTGATGAACAATCATCAGATTCTTCAGTACCTTCTACTACATTTGCATCATTTGGAACAAACTTTAAATCCCTAAATACCATTACAGGACAAAGAATATACGATATATCATATTACCTAAAAGATGAAACTGATGGCGATGATATATTATTAGAAGATGGGTATGGAAACATTCTAAGTGAAGAGTCTAAACCCGAAGGTTTGAGAATTAGTGACTTAAATGATTACTATCCTAACCTATTCATTCCCGAATTTGAAAAAAGGGAGTTAAAAAGAACAAATATTACATATAGTGCATACATAAAGTCTGCCTAGTGTTATAAATAGTATAAAATATCTGAGGAGATACTTAAAATGGCAGCAATAATAACAGAGAAGTTTCGTACACATAATGCGAAACAATTTAAAGAGGACTTCGGTGAAAGTGCCTCATCAACATACATTTTCATAGGTCGTTCCCATTCATGGGCAGACGACACTTCCCCACCAGTTCCAGTAAACGGAACAAGTGAGGAGATGGATTCATTTTCAGATATGCTTTCTATGAAGAAAGTGTCTACTGCAGATGTTTCTCATGCATTAACAAGGTATGACTGGACAACAGGAACCACATATGACGAATATGCACATGATATAAGTTCTACAGAAACTTCATCAGGTACAAGTGCAAACAATTTGTTTAGTTCTAAGTTCTATGTAATAACAGACGACTATAATGTATACAAATGTTTAAGAACAGGAAGAAATTCTTCAGGTGCAACAGTTGCTTCAACTGTAAAACCAACTGGAACAAGTGCAACAGACCTAGTGTATACCTCAGACACTGGTGCAGCTGCAGGATATATTTGGAAGTACATGTATACAGTATCTGCTGCTGATACAATTAAGTATGTGACTTCAGACTTTATCCCAGTAAAATCATTGGGTGCAAAAACTGCTGTTTCAGGTACTGGAACTAACGGTCAGTTAGGTTCAAGTGCAGACAACGACTCATCTTCATTATGGGACGTAGAAAACTCTGCAACTGCAGGTGCAATCTACCACGTAAGAGTAGATAACGGTGGTTCAGGTTATACGCCTGGAACATATAACACTGTTGCTATAGATGGTGACGGTTCAAGTGCAACTTGTTCAGTGACTGTTGGTGGTGGTGGTGCAATCACATCAGTTTCAGTGACTACAAGTGCATATGGTTCAGGTTATAATCGTGCATCTATTGATGTTGCAAGTATATCAGGAATTGGAAGTGGTTCAAGTGCAGTATTAACACCAATCATTTCACCTATGAACGGACATGGTGCAGACCCAGTTGAAGAACTTGGTGGAAACTATGTAATCGTAAACTCAAGATTTGAGTTTAATGAAGGTTCAGGTGACTTCCCAACAGATAACGATTTCAGAAGAATAGGTTTATTACAAGACCCATTCACTGCAGGAACAACAACAGTTGCAACTGCAACAACACTTGGTGCATATTATAAAATGACTTTATCAAGTGTTTCAGGTCTATCAGTAGACGATACTATTCTTAATGCTTCTTCAGACGGAAACGGAGTTGCAGTATCAAGAATTATATCAATTAATGGTTCAGTAGTATCTCACCAACCAATTGCAAATAGTGATGGTGGATATGTAAACTTTGCACAAAATGATACTGTTTTTAAAGGTGGTGCAACCATTGGTAATGCTGATACAATAGATAGTACATTCCCCGAAGTAGAAAGATTTACAGGTAATATTCTGTATATTGAAAACAGGGGTGCTGTGACTAGAGCTGCAGACCAAATCGAAGATATTAAATTAATTATAGAAATGTAATTATCGGGGACTTAGTGTCCCCACAACAGGTTAAGGAATATGCCAGAAAAAACTGATTTAAATATAGCACCGTATTACGATGACTTTTCGGAAGATAAGAAATTCAATAAAGTTCTTTTTAGAGCGGGTCGTCCATTACAGTCTAGAGAACTAACTCAAACACAATCCATATTACAAAATCAAATTGAAAGATTTGGTTCTCATATGTTTGAAGAGGGGTCTTTAGTCACTGGTGCAGAATCAGATGTAGATTTAGAAATATTTTATGTAAAGGTAAATTCTGCAAACCCCAATTCAAATGGTTCTGCAAATGTTGAAGACTATAGAACAACATTTCATAATAAATTTGTAAGAGGTAAATCTTCGGGTGTTGTTGGTAAAGTATTCACTTCAAGTGAAGAAACAACTGATGATGCAATAACATTGTTTGTCAAATTTCATTCACAGGGAACAGATTCAAATAACTCAGTAGTTTTTTATTCAGGTGAAGAATTACAAGAGTGTACATTAGGTGAAGATGGAACAGTCACTGTAAACAGTGCTAATAATAATGAGTTTACAATTAAACCTAAAACAGATAGTCCAGTTGGTCGTTCTTCAATTGCAAGTATATCAGAAGGTATCATATTTGCCAGAGGATTCTTTTGTAAGGTTGATGCACAAACATTAATTTTAGAAAAGTATTCAGGTAAACCAACATACAGAGTAGGTCTAACAATTGCAGAAAGTCTGTTATCTTCTGCAGATGATACAACTTTGTTAGATAATTCTTCAGGTACAACAAACGAAAATGCAGCTGGTGCTGATAGACTTAAATTAGATTTTACACTATCTAAGTATACACTTGATACTGCTGATGATGTGGACTTCGTAGAACTTGTCAGGGTTAATCAGGGTATCATAGAATTAAAAATCACTAGACCGATATACAATGAGATAGAAAACTCAATGGCACGAAGAACATTCGATGCAAATGGTGATTTTGTTGTAAGACAATTTACACATAGTTTAAGAGAACACTTAGACGACACTACAAACAGAGGATACTATACTTCAACAAATGGCGGAGATGTAGATAAATTTGTAATGCAAGTATCGCCTGGTAAAGCATATGTTAAAGGATATGAAATAGACAAGATTGGAACAACACCAATACCTTTCAATAAGGCAAGGTCTACAGTCACACTAAACAACACAAACACTCCAGTTAGACTTGGAAACAAATTAAGAATTACAAATGTTCACTCCTTACCTGAGTTTGGTAATGAGAGTGGAGATGCAAGTATATCACCATTTAAAGAAGTCACACTTTGGGATACTACAATATCAAGTGACGGAACAGAACCTACAAGTGGAAAGATTGGTTTTGCAAGATTAAGAAACATAGATTTACAAAGTGGTACTGCATCTTCAAATGAATATGATGCAAATTCTGTATGGAACTTATACTTATTTGACATTAAAATGCTAACAAAACTAAGTGGTACACTTAGTGGAACATTTACAGAAGGTGACCAAGTAGTTGGTGGAACTTCAGGTGCAACTGGTATTGTTTCATATACTGCAAGTGGTCAGTTATATATTCATGACGTAGTAGGAACATTCGTAGTTGGTGATGCAATTACAACTAATGGTACAACTAGTGGAACAACAACAGTCACTGCTGTAAGAAACTACAACATTGACCGTGCAAGAGGTGTATCACAAGACCCTGTAGATGCAAGTTCAACAATATTTACTGCAAATGTTAAGGTAGACGCTTCTAAAGTTTTATTGGGAACATTGACATTTGGTACTAACACTGCAGTCACTGGTTTTGCAACATCATTCACAACAGAATTAAAAGAAGGTGATTTTATAGTAAACCCTGCAAGTGGTCAATCACTAATAGTTGCAAGTGTCACTGATGACACTAACCTTGTACTCTCAAGTGCATCTTCAAGTGCATATACAGGTAATGTCACTAGAAATCGTGCAACTTTATATAACCAAGACCAAACTGCTTCTATATTTTCATGGCCAAGAGACTGGGTAAAAACACATTCATGTGATTCTATTCAAGTAAGAAGACAACAAGTGGTTGATGTATCAGGTGGTTCATTTACTATATCTACAGGTTCAAACGCAACCTTCGGTGCATTAAATACCGATAACTTTACAATTGCAGTTGTAAAGGCTTCTACAGATGGAAGTGCATATGATTTAGGAGACCTTTTAAACATAGAAGACTTAACAGGAACTGCAGCTTCAGATGGTGGTTCAGGTCAAACACTTACTAAATCAATTGCAAACAATAATGGTGCAAAACTTAAAATAACATTTACAGTCAATAGAACAAACCCAGCTTCTAGAAATAAGACATTGAGACAATCAAGATTACTTGGTGTTGAAAGTGCAAGAAGTGCTGGTGGATTCTATGGAACTGCATATGATGATAAAGAAATTACACTAGGTGTTTCAGACGTTCATAAGATTCATGCAATATATGAAGGAGTAGGAGGAACAACACCTCTACCACCTTCTTCATATTTCTCAGTAGATAGTGGAACCTTCCAAGTCTATGAAACAATAGTAGGACAGACTTCAGACGCACGTGCAATTCTTATTACATATAGTGGTTCACTTTCAACTTCATATTATAGAATGGTATCAGGTACATTTACAGAAGGTGAAAGTATTGTCGGTCAGACTTCACTTGCAGTCGCAACAATTACTAGTGTATCACAAGGTTCACCCGATATCAAGTCTAGATTCTTCTTTGACAATGGACAAAGAGATGGTTTCTATGACCTTGCAAAAATTACAAGAAAGGTTGGAGAACCAGTTCCTTCAGGAAAGGTATTAATTGTATTCGATTACTTCACTTCAGATAGTGGAGATTTCTTTGATGTTGAATCATATGACTCTATACCATATCAAGACATTCCAGTATACTCTCCAAGTAGAGTAGATTTAGGTGGTTTAGAGCCTGATGGAACATTTGAACTTTCAGACGCAGTTGACTTTAGACCAGTTGTAGGACAAATTATTGGTACTTCAACATTTGGAACAACGAACACACAAGACCCAACCAACCCAGTGAACTTATCACATAGTACAGAGGGTGCTGTTTATGCACCATTTGGATATGATACTGGTAGAGATTTTGGTTCTTCTAGAACTGGTATATCATCTACTGGTGCAAGTGCAAACGATACCCCAGTGACAGGTTCAAGTGTAGTTGGTGACATATCTTTCTATGTTGGTAGAATTGATAAAGTATTTTTACATAAGTCAGGTTCATTCCAAACTTCTTCAGGTATTCCTGCACTATCGCCAACCAAACCAAAGGCAATAGACGATGCAATAGAATTATTTGAAGTTCAGATTCCTGCATATACAAAGAATTTAAAAAATATAAGAGTCAGAACACAAGACCATAGAAGATTTACAATGAAAGATATCGGTAAAATCAATAACCGTGTCACAAACTTAGAACGAATTACTGCATTATCTTTATTAGAAAGAGATACACAAACAAAACAAATTTTAGACGCAGACGGATTCGATAGATTTAAATCAGGATTCTTAGTAGATAACTTTAGAGGTCATAGAGTTGGTGATGTAAATCACCCCGACTATCAAAATAGTGTAGATACTAAACTTGGTGCAATGAGACCTAAGTCTTATTCACAATTCTTTGACATTGAGTTTAATAGTGTATTGTCATCAAACTTCCAAAAGACTGGAGACTTAATTACTTTACCTTATACACCTGCAACATATGTAAATCAAGATAAGGCCTCAAGAACAATTAATGTCAATCCATATCATGTATTTAATTTCTTTGGAACAGTTAAGTTATCACCCGAAACAGATATATGGAATGATACAGAACAATTACCCGAAGTAAGAATTAACAGAGAAGGAAACTTTGATGCAGTTCTTGCTGAAAATACAAACTCACTAGGAACAGTTTGGAACTCATGGCAAACAACATGGGTTGGTGAACCTAACGTAGTATCAACAGAAGTGCAGGCCACTTCTAATGGTTCTTGGAGTGGAGACCCAGCACAAGGTGGTGAATGGGTTGCAGGGTTATCCGTCACAAGAGAAGTCACTGAAACTGTAGAAACACAAACAAGAACAGGTGTGACAACAAGTGTTGTAGAAGACTTTGTAGAAACAAGAAACGATAGAGTTGTAAGTATATCAATAGTACCTTTCATGAGGTCTAGAACTATTGAGATAGATGCAACCAACTTAAAACCAAATACAAACCACTATTTCTTCTTTGACGGAATACGAGTTGATAAATTTACTAAACCATTTAGTACAACATATTCACAAGACGGTGGAATCACAACTACATCAGAATGTAAATCAGACGGTAATGGTAGACTTCGTGCATACTTTGAATTACCTAATAATAATGTACAAAGATTCCCAACAGGACAAAGAGAATTAAGATTAACTTCTAGTTATTATGATTTAACAAATCCAGGCTCACAAGCGAGTGGTGTCTATCAAGCACAAGGTTTATTACAATCTAACCAAACAGAGATAACATCTACAAGAAACGGTAGAGTAATATTAGAAAGAACTAATGGTTCTAGACAAATTACTAGAAGTGGTGAAAGAATAAATGCACAAGTATTTGATACCGTGTCTCCACCAGTACCACCAGTGCCAGAATTACCTGTAATACCTGAGATTATACAAGACCCTGTACCAATACCAGTACCTCCACCATTCATTGCGGCACCATTGCCACCATTGGTTGAGCCAGAACCATTTATTGCACCTCCAGTATTTATTCCTACAACAAGACAAATACTTGATATACCTGATAGGATAGAAGACAGAAGATTCTTTGATTTCCCATTAGAAAGAGGTTGGGGAGACCCACTTGCACAATCATTCTTGGTTGAAAAATCAGGTGGTATGTTCGTGACATCTTTAGATTTATACTTTGAGAAAAAAGATACAACATTACCAGTTTCTGTTGAAATTAGAAATATGGTAAATGGATATCCAGGCCAAACTGTAATACCTTTCTCAACAGTGACTAAGAACCCAGGCGATGTAAACACTTCAACAGACGGTTCTGCAGTGACAACATTTACATTTGAATCTCCAGTTTACTTAGAAGAAGATTTTGAATATTCATTTGTTGTTTATTCTAACTCAAATGAGTACACTGCATTCATATCAAGAATGGGTGAGAAAGACCTTGCAACAAGTCAGACAATTTCAGGACAACCATATGCAGGTTCATTATTTGTGTCTCAGAATGCATCAACATGGACTGCAACACAAGAAGATGACCTTAAGTTCCACATGAAAATTGCAAACTTTGATGTATCTAAAATACCAGTATTGAAATTTGAAAACAAAGCATTACCAGTTTCTACTTTACAAACAAATCCTGTTGAAACATTCAGTGGTCAACAGTATGTAAAAGTTTATAATTATACTCATGGTATGTACACAACAAATTCAAATGTGACTATTGCAGGAGTGACAGGTGATAAAGAAAATGGTGTATTAAATATTGCAACACCTTCAGTAAGTGGAACACCTACTAATGGAACATTTAATGTGTCTCTTACTGGTGGAACAGGAACAGGTGCAACTGCAGAATTTACAGTTGCAAGTAATGTTATAACTACTTCATACATAACAGACCCAGGCACAGGATATGCAACAACAGATACATTGTCTGCAACAAACTTTGACGGTGGAACTGCAGACTTAACAGTGGGTGTAGATGTAGTTGGTGATACACTAGGTGGAGTTCCAGTGGCTGCAATCAATCAAACATTTACTGCAGTTGCAAATATGGAAATAGATTCATTTACAGTAATCCCCGATATATCTAGTTATGATGTTAAAACAACATACGCATCGAATGACTCAACAGTTGGTGGTGGAGAAAACGCAACTTCAACTAGAAACTATTACTATGATACACTGCATACATTGATTCCAAGTTTAAATTACAACATGACTAGAATTAGTGCAAGTGTATTAACAACACCTATGGATTCGCCTGAAGGATATAGTAATGGAACTGCATACACTAAAAACACAACAAGTAAGTTTATCACATTAAATGATAATGTGTTCTTTGATTCACCAAGTGTAGTTGCATCTCCATTAAACGAAACTAATGAGATGTCTTCAGAGAAATCATTTACATGTACACTTCAATTACAATCTGTAAACGGAAATGTTTCACCAGTAATTGATGTTGGAACAATAGGTGCAATAGGTATTTCAAATAGAATTAATAATATTGATAGTTCTTCAGATGTACAAACAGGAACAGTCTATACTCCTTCAACAGAACCTGATGGAGATAATAATGCAATGGTATATTGTACAAGAAAGGTTAATTTAAAAACACCTGCAACAACACTTAAAGTTATTTCAGATGTGTTTAGACCACCAACAACAGAAATTGAAGTGTTATACAAAGTTCTTAAGAATGATGAATCAACACCATTTGATGATTTAAACTGGGAGTATTTCAACACAACAGGAACGCCTGATACAACTGTAGAGGCAGACGCAAGAAACTTTAAAGAATATGAGTGGACTGTTGATGACCTACCCGAGTTTAGTGCATTCGCAATTAAGATTGTTGGTAAAGGAACAAATAGTTCAGTAGTACCTATGGTATCTGCATTAAGATGTTTAGGTCTTGCATAATGTCTGAGTATATCAAAGTAGAAGGACATACATCTTTGTTAAGAGATTCCGAATCTTCTGCAATTGTAAATACGGACATAAGTGCATGGAGATTACAAAAACTTAGAAAAGATAACTATAAAAAACAAGTAGAAGAAATAAATAATATTAAGAGTGATATAAACGATATGAAAAACATTCTTACTCAAATAGTGGAAAAGATAAATGGCTAAACAAGTAGACCAATTCAGTACTTTAGAAGACTTCAGAAAAACCTTTAATGAGGTTTCTACAGATGTTGGCGATATAGGTGGACTTAGAACTACAAGTCAAGGTACTATTGTAGACGCAGTAAACAGTATTGAAGACAAGTCATTCTTTTTCCAAGAATTTATTTTTATTGCAACTTCAGGACAAACTACATTTTCAGGAACAGATAGTTTTGGAAATACACTAGAATTTAAAAAAGATAGATTACAAGTTTATGTAGAAAGAGACCACCAAATAAAAGATGACGACTATACAATCGGTGGATTTGGTGTATTAAGTGGAAACACTTATAGTCAGATTACACTTGCTACTGGTGCGACTGTTGGTGATAAGATTACTGTATATTCATACACTGGTTCATACTTAGGAGTTGCAGACTCAGGTGTTGCAACAGGGTTCTTTAACCAAACTGCAGAAAATGTAATTTACAACAACAATGATAGTGGAATCATATTTAATGAGACTTCTATTAATGCAACAACTACACTTTCAACAAGTGCAAAAATAGAGTTTGACGGAAATGTATATCACCAAGATAATGTCACACTTGCAAGTGGTAAAACATTAACTGCACCAACACTTACAGATGGAACTATGTCTATCAATAGTGGTGCAATCACAAGTGCAACTACTGGTTCATTTAGTGGTAATGTTGGAGTTGGTTCACTTACTTCTGCTGGAGATGTCGCAGGAACAACTGGTACATTCTCTTCAAGTATATCTGCAACTGCAGGTACTTTCTCTTCAGATTTAACAGTCACTGGAAACACTACACTAAATGGTAATATTGATTTAGGTAATGCTAGTGGTGATACGATTAGCTTGACAGGTTCAGTAGATTCTGATATAATATCAGATACGAATAATACTCGTGCCTTAGGGTCTAGTAGTAAAAGGTGGTCAACTGTATACTCAACAGATTTAAATGCAACAGGCACCTCTACATTGTCTACAGTGGACATTAATGGTGGTAATATAGACGGTACAGTAATCGGTAGTTCAACTGCAGCTGCAATTACTGGTACATTAATTACTGCAAGTACAAACTTTGCAGGAGACTTAACTGGTGATGTCACTGGTACAGTTTCTAGTATTGCAAATCATGATACAGGAGACTTGACAGAAGGGTCTAATTTGTATTATACTGATACTAGAGCAAACTCTGCTTTTGATACTAGACTTGCAACTAAAAATACAGCAAACTTGAGTGAAGGCACCAATTTGTATTATACTGATGCAAGGGTATCAACAAGAACAGACACTATATTAAATCACTCTAACCACACTAATATTACAGTAAGTAAAGTTGGTGATGAGTTGAGATTATCTGCAACAGAAGACAACCTTGCAAACAATACTGCAAATGATTTAAGTGATATTAATTATACTTCATCTCCTACTGCAGGTCAAATCCTTGCATGGGATGCTAGTGCAGGATATTGGGAACCTGTAGACCCAAGTAATACTACAGATAATGTTTCAGAAGGTTCGAACAATAAGTATTTCTCAGACGATAGAATGAATGCAATTATAGATGTTGCAGCTTCTAAAGGTCTTGTAAAAACATACGTGGACAATGCGAATGGTGGTGCTGATGACCCTTTAGATGGGACAATCACAATCGACCTAAATACCTCGAACGGATTAACCGTTAGTAGTAATTCTGTTCAGTTAGATTACGAGACTACAAGTACTGCACCTACTCAAGTAGGTAGTACTTCGACTGGACACTTATGGTTTGTGATATGATATGTCTGATGAAATTTATGTAAATATAGGAACTTCGTTCCAACAACCCTACCAAGGACAAGGACTTGCACAAGGTCGTACACCTGTTATAGCACAATATATTGCAAGAAAACCTGCAAATGCACAAACACCTTTTACATATCAAAATAGACAACCTGCAAGTGCAAGACAACCCAGTTCTGCACAAACACCTTATATTGCAAATAGACAGACCCCTTCCATAGTTCAGGCAACTGCAAATTATCCATATATTGCATCTGCACAACAGACATATCCTTACATTGCAAATGCACAAACTACTACTCAAAATACTGGAAGAGCGCCTATAATATATCAGGCAACAGGAAGAACGCCATTTACATATGCAAGACAAGGACAAACACCATATAGTGCAACTGGAAGACTACCTTCTACATATGAAACACAAGGTCAAACACCTTACAGTTTTCAACAGAATTATCAACAAACATATGAAACACAAGGACAACAACCTTATACATTTAATGATACTGGTCAACAACCTTCTATATATCAAGCTCAGGGAACACAACCATATAGTTATCAACAGAATTATCAGACCCCAACTATATACACTGCACAAGTAAGTACCAATAGTCAAGCAACATATCAACACCCGACTACATATCAACATCAGGCACAGATAACTTACAGACACCCTACTAATTCTCAGAGTGTATTTCAAACTACAGTACAAGCACAAACAACGTATCAGCACCCTTATACAGCTCAAACTCCTGCTTCTACAATTGGAAGACAACCTACAACATACACTTATCCCGACCCTGCAGTTTGGGGCCCGTATCCAGTGACAGGTGGACTTTTATCTAGTTATTCTTACTATTATGAAGGATTTAGAAGTCAAAATCCAGTTGCGCCAGTGCAATATGGAGATGCATTTGGTTCAAGTCCTTGGCCTGCGATTCCTTCAAGTACTCCAGGCTATCAATATATTCAACGACAATATTGGTTGAATAGACCAAGTAATTCTACTTTATCGGGAACACTGAATCTTGGAAACTTTGCACCTACAATAACATTTAGTACTCAATTTCAATATCTTCAAATTATTAGTGGTGGAACCACTACAAATATACCTTATGCAACCTTTACGCCAAATGGTTCGCCTATGACACCAGGCAATGCATTGTGGAGTGGAAGTATGCCTATTGTCACATCACAATTCCCAACTCATATAATTTTTAACGGTAATAGCGCCACATTAGCATTATTTTAATGGAGTATAATAAATGGCAATAGGACAAACACAACAACCGTATATTTTTCAATATCAGACTCCATATACATTACAGGTCACGTCTCAACAACCTTATAGTTTTCAACAACCTACAAGGCAACCAGTAAATGTTCAGAATATTAGACAACAACCATATTCTTTTACTGCAAATAAACAAACCACTGCACAATATCCACATATTATTCAAGTGTCATATCAAGCAAATAAACAAACAAGTGGGACTAGACCTATTGCAACTGCAGTAAGAAATTATTCATATAGTGCAAACAAACAAACTCCATATCCATTTATTAATAGTGGTCAGATAGCATACCCATACACTGCAAGAAGACCTGCAACTACACCAGTTGCTCAGGCACAACAACCTTATCCGTACATTGCTGATGCACAAACACCGTATCCATATATTGCACAATCAACATATCCTTACATTGCAAATGCACAACAACCATACCCATATGAAGCAAATGCACAACAACCATACCCATACATATCTCAAACTCCAAGTACGTATGCAAGACAGGGTAGAACACCATTTACATATAACCGTCAGGCATCATACAGTTTTGAAACACCTGCAAGAACTCCAAGTACATATGTGAATCAACAACCTAGTATTTACCAACACCCTGTAATCTATAGAAATCCTTATATTGCAAATGCTAGACAACCTTCAACATATCAACATGCATATCAATCACCTTATAGTTTCCAACAAAATTATACATTCCAACAACCATATACAACAACTAGAACGGTTGGCCCGATTGCAAAAGTTAAAGGTGTATACAGAAATAATGCTGGAAGTGTAGAGAAGGTTGACGAGATTTATGTCAATGATGGTGGAACTTTAGAGAAAATTCACCAATCAGTTCCAACTGCTCAATTCAATAAGGGTTAAAAAGGTATAAATAGTATATATGGCTATACTTGCAAACATATTTATCGACCAAGGTGCTGACTTTTCAATCACTGTAGATGTCACGGACTCTTCAGGTGATGTATTAAACATGTCAGGATATTCTGCAGCTGCACAAATAAGAAAAACATATTCTTCTGCAACTGCAAGTGGAACATTCACATGCACCGTACAAGAAGCGAGTGGGCAAGTGACCATGGCATTAACAGATACACAAACAACAGCATTAGAAGCTGGTAGATATGTTTACGATATGACAGTCACCAGTGGTGGAGGAAACAAAACTAGAGTTGTTGAAGGACAGGCAATTGTGACGCCAGGAGTGACAAGATGAGCAACATAAAAGGAACATTAAGTAGGGTTGCAACTATCGGTGGAAGAATACAAGGACAAGGTAATCTTCGTGCAAAACAGGTTGCGATAGGAAATGCATCAACCTCTACAGACATATCAACTAAAAATTTAAACGAACTTGCAGATGTAAATGCAACAGAAACAGATGACGGACTTCTTTCATATGATGCCTCTTCTGATAAATGGACAACTACCACTTCTATAGACGGTGGGACATTTTGATTGTCTAAATACTAATACAAATCAAGGTTGTCGACATTGAGACAACGACCCACATTGTGAGTGGACAGAAATATATTATGAAATCACGACCCCGAAAGTGACGGGTCATTTAAAATAACATAACTTTTTTATAGGAAAATAAAAATGGCAACAGTAATTCAAATTAAAAGAAGTACGGGTTCGGCTGCTCCTGCAGTATCTGATTTATCAGAAGGTGAATTGGCGTACGTTCAGGATAGGTCGAATGATGGTGCAAGTGCTAAGTTATACATAGAATCAGTAGACTCATTAGGAGCTGCAGCTATTCACGAAGTCGGTGGTAAATACTACACGGACATCTTGGACGGTGCAAAAGCAACTCCATCTAACCTTAAGGTTGGTAATGGTGCAACTGCTGGTGCAAGTGTACAGTTATTGGAAGATTCAGACAACGGAACAAACTTCGTTGCATTGAAAGCTGCCGATACATTAGGTGCTTCAACAACATTCACACTTCCAACTGCAGACGGTTCTGCAAACCAAGTAATTGGTACAGACGGTAGTGGAAACTTATCATTCTTATCAACAACATCAACACTTGCAGGTGCAACGGATTCAGATATTTCTTCTCCAACAGGTGGACAACTACTTGTTCATGACGGAAGTAATTCTTTTGACAACGTATCAATGAGTGGTGACGTGACTATGGCATCAAGTGGTGCAGTCACAATCGCTGCTAACGCAGTTCAAGTTGGAAATATTGACTTCTTTGTAGACGAAGACAACATGGCTTCAGACTCTGCAGTTAAAGTTCCTTCTCAACAATCTGTTAAAGCATATGTAGATTCACAAGTGACAGCACAGGACTTAGACCTTGCTGGTGATTCAGGAACTGGTGCAGTCGACTTAGACTCTCAGTCAATCACATTTACTGGTGGAACTGGTGTGACAACTTCTGTATCAGGTCAAGCAGCGACTTTCGCTATTGGTCAGGCAGTTGCAACAACAGATAACGTGACTTTCAACAACGTAGACGTTGATGGAACACTTACATCTGATGATATCACATCTACAAACATCAGTGTTGCAGGTAATGCTACAATCACTGGAAACTTAACAGTTCAAGGAACAACAACAACTGTAGATTCAACAACAGTATCAATTGCAGACCCAGTGTTTGAAATTGGTTCAGATAGTTCAGATGATAATCTAGACCGTGGTATTAAATTCAAATATAACGATGGAGCTGCTAAACTTGGTTTCTTCGGTATGGACGAAAATACTCAGAAATTTACTGCATTAAAAGCTGCAACAGATAGTTCATCTGTATTCAGTGGAACAGCAATGGACGCAGTATTCGGTGGATTAGAAGCAACTGGTCTTGCTCTAAGTGGTTCAATTACTTCATTAGACGGTGCAGCTCCAACAGCTGGACAGTTAATGATTGGTAATGGTACTAATGGAGACATGGAACTTGCAACTTTAACTGCTGGTGAAGGACTTGATGTGACTAACGCTGACGGTGCAATCACATTGTCTGCAGAAGACGCTACAACATCTAATAAAGGTATCGCAAGTTTTGCTTCTGCTATCTTTGATGTTTCAAGTGGTGCTGTATCTATTAAAGATGCAACTGATTCAGTAAAAGGTATTGCTTCATTTGACTCTGCTAATTTCACACTCACTTCAGGTGATGTTGCAATTACAGCTATTGATGGTGGAACATTTTAATTAAAATAGTTCAATCAACCAATTCAATAGGAGAGTAAAATGGCAACAGTAATCCAATTTAAAAGAAGTTCGACTCAGAACGAAGTCCCTGCGACTAGTGATTTATCACTAGGGGAACTTGCTGTAAATACTTACCACGGTAGGTTTTACACTGAAAAGAACGATGGAAGCGCTGCTGTTGTGGAAGTTGGGTCTAACCCAGCCTCTCTAACAATAAATGATGCATTAACATTCCCAACCAGTGATGGTACAAGTGGACAACTATTGTCCACTAACGGAAGTGGAACCATAGGTTTCACAGACGCACCTTCTACTGGTGTCACTACATTTACTTATAGTGTGACTGGAAACCAAACTCTATTCTCAGGTAATGACGATAACGGAACATCTTTATCGTATACACTTGGTTTAGAACAGGTTTACCTGAACGGTATTAAACTTGTTGTCGGAGACGACTATGCAAGAACTTCTACTAGTTCAATTACACTACAAGCAACTGCAGTTTCAGGAGATGTTTTAGAGGTAGTCGCTCAGACTTCGATTTCAAACTTAGTTCAAGGTTTCTTCACAACAAGTGAATTGACTGCAACTACGGCTGACCAAGTCTTGAGTTCAAACGCAACTGGTAATAAAGCAATTAAGTATGTCGTAATGGCATCTCATGCTAGTGCTGGAACTCATGCGACTGAAGTATTATTAATTAACGATGGTTCAAATGCGTACTTTGTACAATACGGTGATGCATTCTCAAGTTCTTCATTATTCTCACTTTCAAGTGATATAGATAGTGGAAACATGAGATTATTAGTCACACCTGCAAATACAAATACAACATTTAAAACCTTCCAAATTAGACTTTCATAAGGAGTAAAACATGGCGAAAACTAACGCATTTAAAATCGCTGAGTTAATTCGTGGTATACAATTTGATGTAGACAACGATGAGATTACGACTACTAAGAAAGTCAAATCGAAGGATAGAACATCAGGAAACGCAACAAAAACTGCAACTACAGAATTTGCACTCGATACATTTGCTCACGCAGATTTCAGAGCTGCAAGATATGTTATTGCAATGTCAGAGGGAAGTGATTTTCACTCTTCAGAACTTGTTGTTGTTCACGATGGTTCGGCCGTCACGTTAACTCAATACGGAACTATGAAATCTAAAAGTCTTGCAACTTTTGATGCAGACATATCAGGCTCAAACTTGAGACTATTATGTACACCTGCATCATCTAGTTCAACAGTTGTAAAGTTTGATAGATTGACAGTAGACGCTTAAGCGAAATAAAATAGAATTATTTTAGAGGGGGACTAAGTCCCCCTCTTTTTTTATATAAATAGTATTATGGCAACTAAAACTAAGTTCTTTACTGATTTAGGGTTTCAATCCTTAGACAACAGCACCGTAGACGGAGACTTAACAGTCACTGGAAACTTTACTGTTCAAGGAACTAGTTTAACAATTGACTCGACAACAGTTTCAGTCACTGATTCAATGTTTGAACTTGCAAGTGGAAACACTACAAGTGATATTATTGACATAGGTATATACGGAAACTATGATGACGGTCTATCAGATGGTGCAAGTGAATTTACAGGTCTTTTTAGAGACGCAACTGATTCAACTTGGAAATTATTTGACGGTTTAGAAGTTGAGCCAGGAAATACAGTAAACATTAGTGGAACAGGTTATGCATATGCAGACTTTAAAGCTGGTGATATAGAAGCAACAGGTCAGTTAACTGCAGTGGGCCCACTCTCTTTAAGTAATTTGAGAATGGACGCAGACCAAAATTTAACAACAACTGCAACAACTGAAGTGGATTTAGATACATTTCCTCTACTAAGTTATAGAAGTGCAAAGTATCATATACAAGCATCACAAGGGACTAACTACCATGCAACAGAAGTTATGGTAATACATAATTCTACTAATGCTTATTTTTCTCAGTTTGGAGATATCTATACAAATACTTCATTGTTTAATCTTTCTGTTGATACTAATTCAGGAAATGTAAGATTAAGAGTCACTCCTGCATCAGCTTCTTCAACTGCATTTAAAATAAGTAGAAATTTATTAAAAGTTTAATCTAAAACATACCTTTATGGAGAACACTATCTTCTAAATAGTATGTAGATAAAGTAATTTTTCAATATAGGACACATGAAAAAATGGCAACACAAAACAAATTTGTAGTAGAATACGGAGTCAGTGTCGGAACAACCGAAGTAATCAATTCATCAGGTAAAATCGTTGCAGCTGCAATTTCAGATTTAACAACTGATAATCTTGCAGAAGGTTCCGCTAAGTACTACGCTAATTCATTAGTAGACACGCATTTATCAGATGCATCTACATCAAAAACTCTGGCAAATGTTCAGATTGATGGAGGAACATTATAATGGCTGGAGAAAAGAATTTTAATATTAAGAACGGTCTATCTGTTGGTGGTGTAGAAGTTATAACTAGTGCTGGTGCTTTAACAGGTACTGCAATAACAGAATCAATTGACGATAGAGTTAATAGTCTATTAACAGCAGGAACAGGAATATCATTAACATATGATGACGCTGGTAATACATTAACAATTAATGGTCAACAAGGTGACATCACAGGAGTAAACGCAGGTGCTGGTTTAACTGGTACTGCAACTTCAGGTGATGCAACACTTAATATCGGTGCTGGTACAGGTATCACTGTAAATGCAGACGACATTGCAATCAACTTCAAAGATGAAGACGACATGTCTTCAAACTCAGCAACTCATGCCGCCACTCAACAATCAATTAAAGCATATGTTGATGCAAGTATCTTAACAAAAGATAATACAGACGAGATTACAGAAGGTTCAACCAACCTTTATCATACAACTGCAAGAGCAAGAGCAGCAATTAGTGCAAGTGGAGATTTATCGTATAACTCTACAACTGGTGTAATATCATTCACTAATGATGCAGGTGATATCGAAAGTGTCACTGCTGGAGACGGTTTATCAGGTGGTGGAACTACAGGTGCATTATCACTTGCAGTAAATGTTGATGATAGTTCAATCGAAACAAGTTCAGACACACTTCAAGTAAAAGCATTAGGTATTACAGACGCTATGTTGGCGGGTTCTATCTCAAACGCAAAACTTGCTAATAGTTCAATTACAATCAACTCAAATGCAACTGCTTTAGGTAGTGCAGTCACACTAGACACTGGTGATATATCAGAAAATGGAAATTTATATCATACTTCAGAAAGAGTTGATGATAGAGTAAATGCATTAATTACTGCTGGTACTAACATAACAACATCATATGACGATGCTGCTGGAACACTTACAATTAACTCTTCAGGTAAAACACAAGAAGAAATAGAAGATATCGTAAATGGATTAGTAGTTGGTGGAACAAACATCACTTCTACATATGACGATACAAACGGAACACTTACACTTGCTGGTTTATCAGACGGTGATATCAGAGGTTTAGTATCTGCAGGTGGTGATTTATCATATAACAGTTCAACAGGTGCATTCTCATTTACAGAAAGAACAGACGCAGAAGTAAGAGGATTAGTATCAGTCACTGATAATGCAGGAGACGGTTCATTATCATACGATAATTCTACTGGTGTAATTACATACTCAGGTATTAGTGATTCACAAGTAAGAGGTAAATTATCAGTCACCGATTCAGGTGGAGATGGTTCACTTGCATATAATAGTGGTACTGGTGTAATAACATATACAGGCCCAAGTGCTGCTGAGACACGTGCTCATTTAAGTGCAGGTACTGGTGTTGGATTCAGTGGTGGTGCAATTAGTATTGGACAGGCAGTTGGAACTTCTGATAACGTATCTTTTGGAGACCTCACACTTTCAGGTGACTTGACTGTAAACGGCACAACAACTACTGTTAACACTGCAACCCTTAATGTCTCAGATAACATTGTTGTTGTTAACAATGATGTGACTGGAACACCTAGTGAAGACGCTGGTCTTGAAGTAGAAAGAGGAACATCAACTAATGTATCTTTACTATGGGACGAGTCAGAAGACGAGTGGACATTTGGTTCACATAATGTTAAGGCATCTTCTTTTGAAGGTTCATTAACAGGAAACGCTTCTACTGCATCTAGTGCTGCTCAGTTAACGACTGGAAGAACAATTACTTTGGGTGGAGACCTTTCAGGTTCTGCATCATTTAATGGTACTGCAGACATTACAATTACAGCTGCAGTTGCAGATGATTCACATAATCATACGATTGCAAATGTTGACGGATTACAGACTGCCTTAAACACTAAATATGAGAGTGGTTCTAATGCAACACTAGGAACAATTACAACTAGTAATACATCGAACTCAGGTGGATATGTGAGAAACATATATCAGTCAACTTCATCTCCTACAGGTAGTGATGGTGCAGTTGGTGATTTATGGGTTCTATACTCTTAATTAGAGTATAGGATTTTTTAACTTTTTAAGGTAATATAGAATATGGCAACAGGGTCACAAAAGGTAAAAACACCTTCGGGTTGGAATTCAACTCAGGGTGGTTGGGTAAAAACAGGTTCTACAACATGGAAAGCTGTTGACCAAATATATGTAAAGACCCCTACAGGGTGGAATAATGCATCAGGTCAACAATCTGTTCAACAACCATACCCATACATTGCAAATAGTCAAACTCCTTACATTGCTAACGCACAAAATCCTTATCCGTATATCGCAAATGCTCAGACTCCATATATTGCTAATGCACAAAATCCTTATCCGTATATTGCTAATAGTCAGACCCCATATATCGCAGACGCACAGCAACCGTATCCGTACATAGCAAACAGTCAGACTCCATATATTGCGAATGCAAGACAACCTGCTACTTATCAACATAGGTCGCCGTTTACATATCAAAATCCTTCAAATAAACAGTCGCCTTATATTGCATCTGCTCAACAAGCATATCCTTATATTGCATCTGCACAAGAACCTAATATTAGGTCAGCACAACAACCTTATCCTTATATTGCTAATGCAAGACAACCTGCTACTTATCAACATAGGTCTCCATTTACATACAGAAACCCTGTAAATGGTCAAACACCTTATATTGCAAATGCTAGAACTCCAAGAGGATATAGAAACCCTGTAAATGGTCAAACACCTTATATTGCAAATGCTAGAAGCCCAAGAGGATACAGAAACCCTGTTTCTGCTCAACAACCTAATATAAGAAATAGACAGAGTCCTTTCACTTACAATGCTAGGTATCCTGCAAATGCTCAGTCACCTAGTAATAAACAGAGTCCATTTACATACAATGCTAGATATCCTGCAAATGCTCAGTCACCTAGTAGTAAACAGAGTCCGTTCACATACAATGCTAGATACCCTGCGAATGCTCAGTCACCTAGTAGTAAACAGAGTCCATTTACATACAGTTTTAGAAGTCCAACTACATACACTTATCCCGACCCTGCAGTTTGGGGCCCGTATCCAGTGACAGGTGGTTTATTGTCTAGTTATTCGTACTATTATGATGGATTTAGAAGTCAAAATCCAGTTGCGCCAACGCAATATGGAGGTGCATTTGGTTCAAGTCCTTGGCCTGCGATTCCTTCAAGTACTCCAGGCTATCAATATATTATGAGACAATATTGGTTGAATCGTTCATATAATTCTAGTACATCAGGTACACTGAATCTTGGGAACTTTGCACCTACAATAACATTTAGTTCTCAATTTTCTTACCTTCAAATTATTAGTGGTGGAACCACTACAAATATACCTTATGCAACCTTTACGCCAAATGGTTCGCCTATGACACCAGGCAATGCATTGTGGAGTGGAAGTATGCCTATTGTCGCATCACAATTCCCAACTCATATAATTTTTAACGGTAATAGCGCCACATTAGCATTATTTTAATGGAGTATAATAAATGTCAATAACAACACAAACAATAGATGGACAAAATTTTTATGTAAGAAGTCCTCTTCCAACAGTCACATGTAATGGTGTGGATTATAGTGTATCATGTACATTCCCACTTACAAATTACACTGTAGGTGGAGAAGTTGATACTGTAAATGCAACAGAACATTTTGAAATGTTGGAAACAGATAGAATTAATGAAGCAATTGCAATGTCATACGGACTACCAGTAGTAGAAGGTGGTAGTGAAGTTTGGACTTTAACAGATGCTTGCCCATACTTAACAGCGGTATAATAGGAAAATAAACAAATGGCAATAGGAAATACCCAACAACCAAATATAGGAAATGCTAGACAACCTGTAATTTATAGGAATCCGTTTACCTATAGGGTTCCGTATATTGCCAATGCAAGACAACCTGTAATCTATAGAAATCCATTTACATATAGGGTTCCATATATTGCTAATGCAAGACAACCTGTAATCTATAGGAATCCGTTTACCTATAGGGTTCCATATATTGCTAATGCAAGACAACCTAACACATATAACCATAGGTCTCCATTTACATACAGAAACCCTGTTGGATATCAGTTGCCATTTACTTATAATAATAGACAACCATTTACATACAGAAACCCTGTTGGATATCAGTTGCCATTTACTTATAATAATAGACAACCATTTACATACAGAAACCCTGTATCTGCACAAGAACCTAATATAAGGAATAGTCAAACACCATTTACATATGCAAGACAAGGTAGAACACCGTTTACCTATCAACATAGAAGTCCATTTACATATGCAAGACAAGGTAGAACACCATTCACTTATCAGAATAGACAACCTGTAATCTATAGAAATCCTGTAAATGCACAAGAACCTAATATAAGGAATAGTCAAACACCATTCACTTATCAGAACAGACAGCCTGGAACTTATCAGAGAACTGGAAGAACACCATTCACTTATCAGAACAGACAGCCTGGTACATATGCAAGACAAGGTCAAACGCCTACTACATATCAAAACAGACAACCTAGTACATATGCAAGACAAGGTCAAACGCCTACTACATATCAAAACAGACAACCTGCAACATATGCTAGACAAGGTAGAACACCTGTTATCCGTTGGGACGGTGCATTACAACAAAACTGGCCAGGAACACCTATATCCTCTTAAACACTAAATAAGTGTGAGAGGATATAATATATTATGGACAAATTAAAAACCTTAGAGCAAACAAAAGAACTTTTAACATTCCCCGAGTCATTCAAAGATTTAGACCATAGGTCTAGAAGAGATATAGACCAATGGCATTTAGGTGCATTAAACGACTTATCTAACATAGACGAAGAATCTGAATTTTTTAAGATTCTTGAATACATGTTTGAAAACATGCCTCCACTTAAATTATGTAAGTGGTCTGATTTAGAACAACTTAGAAGAGACGGTAAATTAATTGGTTGGCAAGGTCTCAGATTTCAAGCAAACTCATATCATAGATTCTTACCCGAAATTTATACATCAGGTTCTATTAATGAACATGGCGCTCCTTCTACAAAATTTGCAGTATCAGAACCTATAAATGATAAAGAAGTTTATATTGGAGACTATGCAGGAGAAGAACTAGAAGAGGGGGATTTTGAAGCAGAAGACTTTCCAGTTGCATTGAACTCAATGTATTATCATAGTGCAAAAGCACATTGGTTAACTCAAAGTATACAAGAAGAAGGATTGTGGGCACCCATACAAGGTCTTACACAAATGTGTGGAGATAGAATACAATTAATGATTCACCCAGGCTCTGTTCGTTCAGGTTGTTTTGAAGAGATGGAAGACCCAACTCACGAATTATTATTATGGGATTCACATGATATTATACCATCAAGTCCATTAACAGTCAAGCAATGTCTAGAGTACTGGCAAGATAAAGTTTGTAATGGATTTAGAAAACCAAAATACAAAGGTCTTTCTGCAATATGGACAATGGGAACTATAGAGTTCCAAGCAGACTTTAGTAATGTTGATTTCAGAAAGTATGTTTGGGAACATAGTGAAAAAGTCACTAAACTTGCAAAAGGAAAACCATTGAATATCTACATTGGTTATGATAGTAGACACAATGGATTAGAAAATGTATGTAAGGAATCCATACTAAAGTCTATAAAACAATCTATTGGGGGTGGAAGACTTGTAAACTATAATAAGTTTATACCCGAAATTAAATTTTTAGATGTATCCAAAATACCTGAATACAAAAGACCATATGAAAATCAATCCACATGGTTTACATATAGTAGATTTTTAATCCCTTACTTAGAAAACTATGAAGGTTTCAGTTTGTTTATAGATGATGATTTTATTTTTAGTAAATCATTATTACCCATGTTTTACTATTTAAATACAGATGATGCAATTGCATGTATTAAGTATCCTCAAATAAAACATGACGAAACTAAATTTGACGGAGAAGTGAACATAGATTACCCATGTAAGTTATGGTCTTCAATGATGTTCTTTAATAATGGACATGAAGACTGTAAAAAGTTAACACCCGAAGTTGTAAATACATGGACTGGAGCTCAATTACACCAATTTGAATGGACTGATAAGATTAGTCCTATACCCGAAAAATATATATTTGTTGAAGGGTATGATAACCCTGATGTGAAGTGGGACTATAGTGGAATCCATTATACTAGGGGAGGCCCGTGGATAAATGATATGGATTCTAGTCACATAAATAACTTAGAAGATTATAATAAAGTAAAAAATCTATTGTAATTTAAACATAATTGAGGTATAATAACAGTATGAACGCACTAATTTACACAGAAGACCAAAAGTTAATAATCAGAAAACCAAATGGTTTACAATATGAATTTGCAAATACAGACCAACCTGAACTTGGATTTGATTTTGATGTATTGGTATATGACGATATTGAAGTCATAATAGAAAAATGGGAAGACGGAAAGTGTTTTGACGACCAAGTACAAAGACATATCACTGGGGCTGAAAAAGAAATCATTGAAAACTATATTCAAAATTCTGAACCTCCTGTAGGAATTACATTAAATAATCAATATGCACAAGACTTAATGACTCAACTTAAAGGAAACATAGATGATTTTATGGGGAACTATGGTTTTGAAGACTTAACAGAAGTCACTTTTGCAGGTAGAGAGGGCTCTAATCACCCATATAGGTCTAATGCAAGAAGAGTAATGGAATACACTGATTCTCAGTATGTCATATATGACCAGTTAGTAAATGAAATATTTGCAACTAGAGAAGACCATTTAAAAGATATTCAAGAATATATAAACCAACTTCCTATAGCAAGTTTATTGCCTGACCACGAAAGATAAGTCATGTATGATGACATAAAAGTCGTCCACATAGACGAACCTTTTAAAATAAAAGATTTACCACTTAAAGATGTTTATGTCTTAGATAACTATCTAGCAACTGAACTGCATCACCATTTTGATGATTACATAGTTGCTAATAACCTTTGGTCTAAAACTAATCAAGTAAGTAGTGGAAGTCCAACAGGACTACCTCATCATAGTTTTTGGGGTGCAACTTATTATAGAGAGGACATGAAATTAGAAAAGAATATGGATAAACTCCATACAGTATTTCCTTACTATTTAAACAGAAGACTACAAACAGAATTTGGATTTAAGTGGGAGAGATTTCAATACATGGGACTAAACTCACAAACACAAGGTTTACAAGGAACAACACATGCAGACTGTCAAGAGGAAGATGAGTGGAATCTCTCATTCCTTTATTATACCAATAAGTTTTGGAATAAAGAATGGGGTGGAACATTAAGGCTGTATAATGAAATGCAACAAGGATTAGATGGTAGACAAGAACATATAGACAATCACCAAATTGCAGAAGTTGAGTTTAAACCAAATAGATTAATAATTTTTGATGGAAGGATACCACATGGTGCAGATGCACCTTCTCCTTCAGCACGATATATAGATAGAAGGTCTCTTGTTTTAAGGGGAGACGAAGTAAGATTAGTAGAGGAAGAAGAATTTTTTCATGCCAACGATAGAATTTCACACATATAATAAAGAAACACTTAGGGACTTTAAACCAGTTCTTGCTAGTTCTATATCACCTGATTGGTGGAAGAAAGCAAAAGTTGGTGAAATAGTTAGAGGAGTGGTTCAACAGACTATTCGTTCATGTCCTGCAATGGACGATTGGTTAAAGAGTGGTTGGTATCTACTTGCAAATAGAGATATTGAAGTTATAAATGGCGTAAGTAAATATGATTCGGGAACTTCTACTACTGCAACTGCAGACCCACATAATACTTCATACAATTCTACTAGTCACCCAATAACACAAACACTAGACGCATTTGAATACTTAGGTAGTGGTAAACCAACTAAAGATGCATTTAAAATGAGAAATCCTTGGAATATAAAAACACCACCAGGCTATTCTTGTTTTTACCTAGACCCATTCTTATTCCAAAATAATTATTTTGCAACTTGGCAAGGAATAATAGATACAGATGAATTTAATGTTGGAATGGATAATGCACAAATTATATTTTATCCTAAAGTTGACCATTCTTTTGTAATACCAAAAGGAACTCCTCTTTGTCAAATCATACCATATAAAAGAGATACTTGGAATGCCTCATATATTGTTAATACACATGAATCTTGGATAAAGAATCGTGCAACAATAACTTCAGAATTTGAAGATAAACCTACAAATAAATCTATGCAAGAATGGTCTCAAATAAGCAATTTTGAAGATGAGACTATAACTGGATTTGGTGGTTATAGGAGAGGTAAGTTTTGGAAACCAAAAGGTAGATTTTATAGTGAAGAGACCCCACCACCTGAATGTCCTATGCATAACCAAATAGAAGATATAAAGAGTGAAACACAATTGGAGTTTGATTTCGATGGCAGTTAGATTATTATTCCCAACTTTTGTATTTGAGAAAGATTTATTAGACCCTAGTTTAGACCCGAACAGAGGTATAGACCAAAATTATTTAGACCTTCTTGTAGATACTATGGATGGTATGAGAAGGAAAGACCCCGAAGGTAGAAGACTATCTAATGCATATACTGGTTGGCAATCACATGACGGCTGTGAGTCTAATCCTGCATTTCAAAAATTAATGAATAGAATACAAACTATGTTTTATGACGAGATATGGCCTTTTCATGGATTAGACCGTAATAAAGCACAAATGCAAATAGGTAATTCTTGGGCAAACATAAATGATAAACTTGCATGGAACAAACCACACTTACATAATGGTTGTTGGTACAGTGGTGTATTCTATATAAAAGCAGACGGTGACGAAGGTCATATTGAAATGATTGATACAAATCCTAAAGTTGTTTCAGATTTTCCCAACTCTCCAAGAACTCCTACTAGTAAAGGTTATGAACCTAAAAGTGGTAAGTTAATTCTTTTTCCAAGTGGTCTCATGCACATGGTAGAACCAAATCCAACTGATAAAGAAAGATATTCAATATCATTTAATATAGAAATGAAATACACTTCTTCTGAAGGACATAGTGGTAATATAGATAACTATAACCCCGATGAATTTGTTTATAATATATCTTCAGACGGTAGACTTTTGACCGACTAGCTATTCTAAATAGTAGTATGGAAATAGTAATCAACACCCATCTCTTATGGAACCTTATGATAACATTCGTGTTAGCACCACTAGGTTTTCTCATAAGAAATCTTTTATCTGAACAAAAGAGAATAGATATACTTGTTAACAAGACAAGAGAAGAATTAGCAAAAGAATATGTCACTAGAGAACAGATAGAAATAGACTTTGAAAGAATCATGGCTACTATGACAAGGATAGACGAAAAGATAGACCGTCTACAATCTAAGACTTACTTCCAAGAATAGGTTCTAAATTCATATAAATAGTAGTAGACGCAAATTTACTACAGGATTACTATGGCAGAACCAACATCAAAAAGTACCTTAAAAGACTATATAAAAAGGAAACTTGGAGCCCCAGTATTGGAGATTAATGTTGATGACGACCAATTAGATGATAGAATTGATGAAGCACTACAATACTTTCATGAATATCATTACAATGGTTCTATCAAAACTTATCTAAAACACGAAATAACACAAGACGAAATTAACTCATTTAAAACAAATGATACACTTACTGGTTCTACTAGTGGAACACAAGCAATTGCAGGTCAGTCTTACGGAGAGAGTAAAAGTTATGTGACACTACCCGAACATGTGTTAAGTGTATTACGAATATTCCCATTTAATTCAGGACAAACATCTAGTATGTTTGATATACAATATCAGTTAAGATTAAATGACCTTTGGGATTTAACTTCCACAAGTGTTTTATACTATTCACAAGTGCAACAACATATTAAGTTAATAAATGATATGTTAGTAGGACAAATACCTATAAGATATAATGCACACCAAAACAGATTGTATATTGATTACACTACTGCAAAACTAAATGCTGGAGAGTACATTATTATAGAATGTTATAGAAAAATAGACCCTGCAGACTTTACAGACATATACAATGATATGTTTCTTAAGAAGTATGCAACTGCATTAGTTAAGTATCAGTGGGGTGAAAACTTATCTAAGTTCCAAGGTATCGCATTGCCAGGTGGGGTGACACTTGATGCACAACAAATTAAAACAGAAGCACAAGAAGAGATTACAAGATTAGAAGAAGAGTCAAGACTGAACTTTGAAATGCCAGTCATGGACTTAATGGGATAAATTATGCCAACAAATGTATTTTTTAACCATGCAGTTTCCACTGAACAACACTTATATGAAGATTTAGTTGTTGAATCATTGAGAATGTATGGACATGAAACATTCTATCTACCAAGAGAAATTGTAGAGGAAGACTCTATCCTTGGTGAAGACGTGCAATCAACATTCGGTGATGCATATTCTGTAGAAATGTATATAGAAAATACTGATGGCTTTGAAGGAGAGGGAGACCTCTTTAGTAAGTTTGGTGTCCAAGTAAGAGATACTGCAACCTTTGTCATATCTTTAAGAACTTGGGAGAGATTTATATCACTGGACTCTAACCTTGCAACTTCTCTAAGACCTAACGAAGGAGATTTAATACATTTCCCTCTCAGTGGTTCAATGTTTGAGATTAAATTTGTTGAACATGAAAATCCATTCTATCAAGTGGGTAAACTATTTGTATTCAAATTGCAATGTGAATTGTTTGAATATAGTGGAGAAGATTTCGATACTGGAACAAACGCAGACTTAGTAGAACTAGACCAAGCATATCAAGTTAAATTAACTATGTTTAATACTGGTAGTGGTAATTATACTGTCAATGAGAATGTCACTAAAGATGGAGTTGTTGTTGGGGAAGTGGTTTCATGGTCTCCACAAAATCATTTATTATCCGTAAAAGACAATACAATAACACTTGCAGTTAATGATGTTTTAATTGGTGCAAGTTCAGCTGCAGAATATACTATTCAATCTATAGAAGATGTTCTAACATTCGGTAATGATGGAAATGCACAAAATAAAGACTTTGAAGATACTGCAGACAACTATCTAGACTTCTCAGAAACCAACCCTTTCGGTGAGGTCACATAATGTTTGGTACATTTTTTTATAATGAGACAACAAAACGTGCAGTGTCTATATTTGGAACACTATTTAACAATATAACCATTAAAAAAATAAAAGATGATGGTACTGTTTTAACAGAACAGAAAGTTCCTATATCATACGGCCCTAAACAGAAATTTTTACAAAGACTTGCAGAAGAACCAAATCTAAATGATAACAATAGAACTGCAATTAGTTTACCTCGTATAGCATTTGAAGTTAGTGGTTATGAATATGATGCAACAAGACAGCAAAACAAACTTATAAGACATCAGAAGACCACCTTAGACACCGCTGACACGACTAAAAGGTCTTACCAGTATCAACCTGCACCCTACAACCTATCGTTTAATCTAAGTGTTTTAGCGAAGAATATGTCAGACGCATTACAGATTATAGAACAAATTTTACCATACTTTCAACCTGAATATACAGTCACTATGAAAATGATTGATTCAATGACTGATTATAGAGATGTTCCAATTATTCTAAATTCAGTATCTATGGAGGATACGTATGAAGGTGATTTTACAGAAAGAAGAGTTATAGAATATACACTTTCTTTTACAATGAAACTAAATTATTTCGGGCCTGTTTACAATGGTAAAGTTATTAAAAATGTTATTGAAAGAGAATACATTAATACTACAAGTGGTTTATTTACAACAAGTCAAATAGATGGTTCAGGTCTAGTGAAAGAAGTAAAACACTATGAACCTGCATTTGCAGAAACAACATCTACTGCAGTATCTAGTTCCACAACAATACCATTTGCAACTGCAATAAATAGTTCTATAAGTGTAGGCGATGAAGTATTTGGAACAAACTTAACAACCAATCCAACTATTTCAAGTATTACAGAAAACAAACTATCAATAGTGGTTTCAGCTGCAGTGACATTAGATGCAAAAACTAACCTAAAATTTGTAGGTTCAGTAGACCCAGGCGATACATTCGTTGTTGCAGAAACCGTGACTTTTTATGATGATGGTTCACCTTCGACATTTACAGAAGATAAAGTGACCGATGCAAGTTAATTATGGCAAAAGATATAGACTCGAAATTAAATGATGTTCTTGACATTTCTTCAGAAATAAAGAAAGAAACAACTCAAGTAATCAAAAAACCACCCCAGTCAGATAATGTTCAGACGGACTATAAGTACACTAGAGAAAATCTCTATGGTCTTGTAGAACGAGGACAAGACGCAATAGACGGTATTCTAGATGTTTGTAAAGAAACTGAAAATCCTCGTGCATACGAAGTTGCAGGTCAGTTAATAAAGACTGTAGGTGAAACTGCAGAGAAGTTATTAGACGTTCAAACCAAATTGAAGAAGTTAGAAGACGAAAACGGGAGTGTAAAAACACAACATAATCATTTATATGTTGGTTCTACTTCAGAACTTCAAAAGTTTCTAAAGAAAGAAAGTAAAAAAGATGACAGTTAATAAGAATGAAGGTTATCTTGGAAATAATCTCATTAAAAGAGCGGGTATTGAAACTCAATACGCAAAAGAAGAATTAGATGAATATCTAAAATGTTCTAAAGACCCTTGTCATTTTATAGAAAATTATACACAAATTATATCACTAGACGAAGGTATGGTTCCTTTCAAACTTCGTGGATATCAAGACAAATTAATAAAGCACTATGACGATTCTCGTTTTAGTGTAGTTCTTGCATCACGTCAAAGTGGTAAATCAATCACTTCTTGTGCATATCTATTATGGTTTTTATTATTTCACCCCGAAGTGACTGTTGCAATCCTTGCTAACAAGGGTGCAATTGCAAGAGAGATGATTGCTCGTCTTGTCACTATGTTAGAGTCTGTACCATTCTTCTTACAGCCAGGTGTTAAGATTCTAAACAAAGGGTCTATTGAATTTGCAAATGATAGTAAAGTCGTTGCAGCTGCAACCTCTTCAAGTTCTATTCGTGGTATGTCAATTAACCTACTATACTTAGATGAGTTTGCATTCGTAGACGATGCAGAGACATTCTATACTGCAACATATCCCGTTGTGACCTCGGGTAAAGACTCAAAGGTTATTATTACCTCTACTGCAAATGGTGTGGGTAATATGTTCCATAAGATATATGAGAGTGCAGTTCATGACCAATCAGAATATAAATCATTCACAATCAACTGGTATGACGTGCCAGGCAGAGATGAAGCATGGAAGAAAGAGACAATTGCAAACACTTCAGAAGCACAATTTGAACAAGAGTATGGGAACTCATTCTTAGGAACAGGTTCTACACTTATTAATTCTAATACATTATTGGGTCTGAAGTCTATAGATTCGGATTGGGTTAAAGATGGAATAAATCTTTACCAAAGACCTATAGAAAATCATAACTATATATGTACAGTTGATGTATCACAAGGTAAAGGATTAGATTATTCCACATTTACTATATTTGATGTTTCGTCTCAACCATTCCAACAAGTCTTGGTTTATAGAGATAATACGACCTCACCTATGTTGTTGGCAGACATAATTAATAAATATGTTAGACCATATAACGAAGCACTTGTTATTATAGAAAACAACGCAGAAGGTGGTATGGTCGCACAACAGTTGCATTATGATATAGAATACCCTAGTGTCTTTACCCAAGGACAAACTAAGGCAGAAGATATCGGTGTGACAATGAATAAACGAATTAAGAGAATTGGTTGTTCTACTCTGAAAGAAATACTAGAAGAGAATCGACTAAATATAGTAGATAGAGCAACAATAACAGAACTTATGACCTTTGTTATTAAAGGCAACTCATATGAGGCTGATAGGGGTTATAATGATGATTTGGTTATGAACAATGTATTATTTGCATGGTTTATAACAACAGAATACTTTCTTCACTTAACAGATACTAGAGTTAAGGACTTATTGTACTCAGAACAACAAAAGTTGATAGAAGATGATATTCTACCTGCAGGAGTGTTTGGTGGAATACAGGGTGAAGAAGAAACATTCGTAGATTCAAACGGAGATAGATGGTTCACAATAACCTAAATAAATATATTGTTAGAGTTATTAAAGTTATAAATATATCAAGTAAAACAAACTTTTTACATTAACAGGAGAAAAGTATGGCATTTCAAGTATCACCAGGCGTACAGGTCAAAGAAGTCGACCTTACAAATG